>Ga0068869_100000148_pt1 | contig 34570 bp, 25 predicted proteins | sample KBSMisM52_FD_64676 | JGI IMG/M metagenome (GOLD analysis project Ga0068869, IMG submission 64676) | Miscanthus rhizosphere microbial communities from Kellogg Biological Station, Michigan, USA - KBS Miscanthus M5-2 | ecosystem: Host-associated > Plants > Roots > Rhizosphere > Soil ... | reverse complement strand
CGATGATCACGGGTGAGAAGCGGACGATGCGCGAGGAGCAGATCCCGATCGGGCGCTTCGGAAAGCCGGAGGAGGTCGCCGCGGCGATCGCGTTCCTGGCGTCGGACGACGCGTCCTTCATCACGGGCACCGCGCTGCTCGTCGACGGGGGCCGCTTCGCGATGCAGCACCGTCACAACTTTCCGTTCGCGACCTGAAGGCGCCATGGCGATGAACGCAGCCATGGAGACGGGACGCGACGAGTTTGTCAGCTGGGCGCGCGATGCGGCGATTTCCCTGCGGGGACCCGCGACCGGGCTTCGCGATGAAGATTTCGCGGGCATCGCAGATCTCGTCGCGCACGCGAAGGTCGTGGCGTTGGGCGAGAGCTGGCATAGCAGCGCGCAGCTGCTGGCGCTCAAGGCTCGCATGGTGCAATTTCTCGTCGCCCGCCACGGCTTCGACGTCGTGGCGTTCGAAGGCGGCGTGCCGGGCTCGCCCGCTGCCAGTGCGTACATTGCCGGCGGGCAGGGCAGCGCGGCTCGCGCGCTGCGGCAATTCGGCCAGCCGATGTGGCTCAATCCGGAATCCGCGGCGCTCGTCGACTGGCTGCGCGCGCAGAACGAAGCGCGCGGCGCGTCGCACACGATCGATCTGATCGGCGTGGATCCGGCTTATCCCGGCGCGGCGATTGGCAACGTGCTCGCATTCCTGGCACGTGTGGATCCGCAGTACGCGGTACCGGGGAAGGAGCTTCTCGAGCGCGTGGGTCGCGCCATGCTTGGCGTGGAGCTCACGAGCGCCAGCAAGTCCGCGGTATGGGGTGCGACCGGCGTTTACGAGAGCCTCGACGAAGCCGCCCGTGCCGAGCTGTACGGCGCCTGCAACGAGATCCTGTCGCGCCTCGCGCGCTACCGTCACGTGTACTCGCATGCGGCCTCGCCGGCGGAGTTCGAGTGGGCGCATCGGCAAGCGGTGGTCCTGCTGCAGGCGTTGAGCATCACGAGCGTGCGGTCGCGGTCGCTCACCGACGCGAATATCGCACGCGATCTCGCGTTCGCCGAGAACCTGATGGCGTATCTCGACGCGGCGCCCACGCGCAAGGCCGTCGTGATCGCCCACAACATTCACGTCGCGCGCGAGCCGTTCCTTTCCGCGCCGGGCGGTGCGCCGATTCCCTCGATGGGCACGTACCTCGCGCAGTGGCTCGGTGCGGGCTACGTGCCCATCGGTAGCGCGGTGGGACGCGGACCCGCGCCAAGGCAACGCGGGCTTGCAGCGGTGCCCACGGACCAGGAGGCCAAGTTTGCGGCCGCGAACGCGAGCAACGACGCGGCGCTCGAAGAAGTCGGACTGCCACAGTTCGTATTGCCCACCGCACAATCGCCCGCGTGGGCGGCCGCGCCGCGACTCATGCGTTCCCACCTCGAGCCGCAACCGCACTATAGTCTGCGCCAATCGTTCGATGCGATTGCCTACGTCGATTGCGCCGAGCGCTGCAGTTCGCTCGACGTCACCGCCTGACCGGCCGGAGCCTGCTCATGCGCAATCATTGGCTCGCGTTGTTCGGGGGATTGCTGGCGGCGACGTTGCTCGCAGGGCCTTCCGCGGCAGCACAGGACGCGTATCCCACGCGCCCCATCCACATCATCGTGCCGTATCCGCCCGGCGGCACCATCGATCCGATCGCGCGCCTCGTGGGCGAGAAGATGACGCAGGCCTGGAACCAGCCGGTCATCATCGACAACCGTCCGGGCGGCAACACCGTCATCGGCACCGAAGCGCTGCTGCGGGCGCCCGCCGACGGCTACACGATCCTCATGACGTCGACGTCGCACGTCATCATCCCGAGCCTGCTGCCGGTGACGTTCGACGCGCTGCGCGACTTCTCGCCGATCGGGATGGTGGCGAGCAACGCCATCGTGCTCGCCGTGCATCCGTCCGTGCCCGCCGCGAACCTCAAGGAGCTCATTGCACTGGCGAAGGCCAAGCCGCAGACGCTCAACTATGCGTCGTCCGGAACCGGCAGCATCAACCACCTGGCTGGCGAGATTTTCGACATCGAGGCCGGCGTCAAGACGCAGCACGTTCCGTACAAGGGCGGTGGCGCGGCGATGAACGACCTCGTGGGAGGCCAGGTGCAGATGTCGTTCGCTTCGGCCGGCGTGGTGCCGTTCGTCAAGAGCGGCAAGCTGCGCGCGCTGGCCGTCACCGGCAGCACGCGCATGCCGGCGTTGCCCGACGTGCCGACGTTTGCGGAAGGCGGATTGCCCGGCGTGAACGTCAACAACTGGGTCGGCGCGTTCATGGCGGCGCAGGCGCCCAAGCCGATCGTCGAAAAGGTCGCGGCGATGTTCGCGCGCATTCTCGCGATGCCGGACGTGAAGGAAAAGCTCGGGGCCCAGGGCATCGACATCGCGTTCGTCGGTCCCGACGCGTTCGTGGTCATCCTGCGCGACGACATGGCGAAGTACGCGAAGGTGATCAAGGCCGCCAACATCAGGATGGAGAACTGAGGTTTCCGCGATGGCGACCTCCCTGCAACGTACCGGCGACGGCCGCGTCCGGCTCGAAAGCGTGGGCATCCGCTACGACGAGTTCGATGCAGTGCGGGAAATCTCGTTCGACGTTCCGGCGGGACAGTTCGTCTCGCTCGTCGGGCCGACCGGATGTGGCAAGAGCTCGCTCCTCAATCTCGTCGCCGGACTGATGATGCCCACCACGGGGCGGGTGTCGAGCGGCGGACGCGAGGTCACGACCATCAACCCCGACAGCTCGTACATGTTCCAGGCGGATGCGCTCCTGCCCTGGAAGTCTGCGCTGTCCAACGTGATGCTGGGCCCGCTGTTGCGGGGAATGCCGCGCAAGGAAGCGGAGGCGTCGGCCCGCGAGTGGCTGGAACGCGTTGGCCTGCTCGGGTTCGAGCATCGCTACACGCATCAACTCTCCGGCGGTCAGAAGAAGCGCGTGGCGATGGCGCAGGCGCTCATCAACCAGCCGCCGATCCTGCTCATGGACGAGCCGTTCTCGGCGCTCGATGCGCAGACCCGTGCGCGCATGGAACAGGAGCTCCTGACGCTGTGCAAGAGCGTGGGCGCGACCGTGCTGTTCGTCACGCACGACCTCGAGGAAGCGATCGCGCTCTCCGACCGCGTCATCCTGCTCACCGCGGGTCCTTCGTCCACGATCAAGTCCGACGGATTGGTCGATCTCCCGAAGCCCCGGAACGTCGTCGAAGCGCGGTTTATGCCCGGCTTCGCCGCCATCTACGAGCACCTGTGGGACGGCCTGAAGGAAGAGGTCAACCGTGTCTATGAACGCAACCGGCACGACTGAGCCTGCGAGCGTCGCGCGCGCGACTTCGACGGCGTCGGAGCTCGCGGTATTGCGAAAGCACCGGCAGCGCTGGCTCATTCCCCTCACCCAAGTGCTCGTGCTCGCGGTCTTCCTCGGTGCGTGGGAGTGGCTGTCGCGCGTACACTTCGCAGGCGCCGCGAAGCCTATCGTCGATCCCTTCCTGTGGTCGCGACCGAGCAAGATCGCGGCGCGTGTCATCGAGTGGCTCGCCGACGGCACGATCGCCAACAACGTGTTCGTGACGCTGCTCGAGGCAGCGGCCGGATTCGTCTTCGGCACCGTGCTGGGCGTCCTCATCGGGTTCGTACTTGCGCTGTCCGATTTCTGGTCGCGCGTGTTCAACCCCTTCATCACCGCGCTCAACTCGATTCCAGCGCTGGTCTTCGCGCCGATCTTCTTCGTCATTTTCGGTCTGGGTGTGGAGTCGAAGATCGCGATCGGGTCGCTCGTGGTCTTCTTCCTCACTTTCTGGAACGCGTATCAGGGCGTGCGCGAGGTGAACCGCGACGTCTACCGCAACGCGCAGACGCTCGGGGCGACGCGCGGCCAGATGGCGTGGCACGTCCTGCTGCCGTCGGCCCTCTCGTGGATCCTGAGCAGCCTGCGCACGGCGGTGGGGTTCGCTATGGTGGCCGCGATCGTGGGCGAGTACCTGGGCTCGACAAGCGGACTCGGCTACATCATCGCGCAGTCCGAAGGCGCGTTCGACCAGACGGGAATGATGGCGGGGCTGGTCGTGCTGTCCGCGTTCGTGGTGACGGTCGCAGGCGTCGTGGCGTGGCTCGAGCGTCGGCTTCTCAAGTGGAAACCGCCTTCGAGCATCTGAAGTGTTCAACGTCAGTGAAAGGAACTCAGTGGGCAAGATCCGAAAGACCATCGCTTTCGTCATTGCAGCCGCAATGGTGGCTGCCGCAGGCACGGGCGCGCACGCGCAAGCGCAAGCGCAACCGGCGAAGCTGACGACTGTTCGCGTCGCCGAGCGCGTCGGCGATCTCAACTACGCTCCAGTGCATCTCGCCAACGCGCTCGGTTTCTTCAAGGACGAAGGCATCGACGCCAAGCTGATCCAGTTCGATACCGGAGGACTGGCAACGAAGGCCGTGGTCAGCGGCGGCGCCGATCTTTGCACGACGACCTATGGCGGGATGATCCTCGCCGACGTGCAGGGCGCGGGCCTGGTGCAGACGGTGCTCCTGTCAGCGGTGCCGGGTCTCGTGCTCCTGGTGGGAAGCAAGAACGACGTCAACGACGCCAAGGGCATCAAGGGAATGACGATCGGCGTGAGCGGCCTTGGGACCCCGCCCGAGTTTTTCGTGCGCTCCATCCTCGCCGCCAATGGCATGACGCAGAACGACGTCAAGCTCGCGTCGACCGGCAACGGCACGCCCGCGGTGACGGCACTGACGATGGGGCGGGTGCAGGGCCTCGTCCAGTTCGATCCTCTGGTGACACGGATGACGACCGAAGAACAGGCGCGGGTGCTTGTCGACACCCGGACATTCGCGGGCACCGAGAAGGCTTTCGGAGGGCCTTACGTCGGCGGCAACATCGCGGGCACGCAGGCGTATGTGAAGGCCAACCGGCAAACGGTGAAGGCGTTCAACAAGGCCATCGTGCGTACGCTGAAGTGGATGCAGACGCATACCGCCGCGCAAATCGTCGACGCGCTGCCGAAGCAGATCTATTACCCCAATCCCGAGGACAAGGACATCATGGTCAAGTCCTTCCAGGCGAGCAAGGACTTTTACTCGGGCGACGGAACGCTTACCGAGGTAGCGGCGCGCAACGTCGTGCGAAACCTCAAGATCGCCAATCCGAAGCTCGAATTCGACGGCCTCGACCTCGCGTCCACGTACGACAACTCGCTGGTGAAGGAGTAATTCCGATGGAGCAAAGCCCCCAACTCGCGCGATTGCTGCAGGACGCGGATCCGCGCCTTCTCGAAGGCAAGGCAATCGTCATCACCGGCGGCGGTGGCGGCATCGGACGCGTCGTCGCCATCTTCGCCGCCGCGTGCGGAGCGCGCGTCGTCGTGAACGATGTGCGCGCCGACGCGGCCGCGGCGGTTGCAAGAGAAATCGATCCGTCCGGCGCACGCGCGATCGCCAATCACGACCAGGTGCAGCAATTCGCGGGTGCGAAGGCGTTGATCGATGCCTGCGTGGCGTCTTTCGGCCGCGTCGACGGCTTGCTGAACAGCGCCGGACTCGCCCACAACGCGCTGCCTTGGGAAGAGCCCGAAGACGAGATCCGCGCGCTCATCGACGTGAACGTGATGGGCACGATCTTCTGTGCACGCCATGCGATGCCGTTCATGATGAAGCAGGGGACGGGCTCAATCGTCAACATGAGCTCGGGCAACGCGTTCGGCACGCCGAATTCGGCGACCTATAGCGCCTCGAAGGCGGCGGTCGCCTCCGCGACCTTCAGCTGGGCGTTCGACCTTATGCCGTACGGCGTGCGCGCGAATGCCCTTTGCCCATATTCGACGACGCACATCAAGAGCTATTGGCAGGGTGTGGGCCAGCAGCTCGGTTACACGGGCGTGCGCGAATCCACTGCCAAGGAGATCGCCGGTGCGAGCGCGGTGACGAAACCCGCGCCGGAAAACCATGCGCCGCTCATCGCCTATCTTTTCAGCGACCGCGCGCGCCACATCACGTCGCAGTTCATCCAGCTTCACGGCAAGCGCATGACCCTCATCCCGCGCCACGTCGACCAGGAAACTGCTGGGCCGTTCGTGGAAGCGGAGCCGTGGACGCTCGGCTTGGTCACCAAGGCGTTCAGCCAGGACTTTGCCGACAAGCTCCAGCCCGTCGTTGATTACATGATGCGGTATCCGACGCCGTCGTGGCCCCAGGCCCCGCGCGCGGCTAACGCATGACGACGACCATGCGCCCTGATCTCGTGATCGCCAACGGCCGCGTGCTCGATCCCGGCGCGGGAATCGACGGCGATCTCGACATTGCCATCGTTCGCGGGCGCATCCACGAGGTTGCTGCGGGACTCGGCAAGCAGTTCCCGGACCGCACGATCGATGCCGGACGCGCATGGGTGATGCCGGGACTGGTCGACATCCACACGCATTGCTTCTGGGGCGGCACGTACTTCGGCATCCGTCCCGATCCCGTGGCGGGCAATACGGGCGTGACGACGTGGGTCGACGCCGGTTCGTCGGGCGCCTGGAATCTTGCCGCGTTCCGCACGATTGCCGAAACGTCGAAGCGCCGCATACGCGCGTACGTCAACGTGTCGGCCGTGGGCCTCGTCGCGCGCACTGGCGAGCTCGACAACCTCGATTACATCAACGAGGACGACCTTCTCGCCGTGATCGACGAGCACCGCGATTTCATCGTCGGCATCAAGGTGCGCATGGGGCATCCCAAACACGGCATCCTGCCGCTCGAGCGCGCGATCGCGACGGCCAGGAAAGCGCGGCTGCCCGTGATGGTCCACGTGCGCAACGGCCCGCCCGACATTCGCGACATCCTCGCCATCCTGCGCCCCGCCGACATTCTCACGCACTGCTACACCGGTGCGGACATGGCGATGGTCGCGCAGGACCTCTGGATTCCCGAAGCCCACGAAGCGCGTCGGCGCGGCGTGCTGTTCGACGTCGCGCACGGCGGGGCGTCGTTTGGCTGGAAGTCGGCGGAAGCGGGGTTCGCCGCGGGCTTTCGGCCCGACATGATCTCGAGCGATCTGCACCAGCTCAACTACTTTCCGCCGAACGTCGATCTCACCGAGACGATGAGCAAGATGCTGCACCTCGGGATGGAAATCTCCGACATCGTGCGCGCGGTCACCTCCACGCCCGCGGAGGCGATCCGGATGGAGGGGCAGGTGGGCACGCTGAAGCCTGGCGCGTTCGCCGACCTCGCCTTGTTCGAGATCGCCGACGGCGAATTCACGATGACTGACACGCACGGCGAGTCGCGGACAGCGCGCCGCAAGTTCAAGCATGTGCTGACGGTCGCCAACGGCGAGCTCCTGCCCCACGCGATCCCGGATCGTCCGTCCTCTTACCTCACGATCAAGGATCCGTCGATCGACGGTGCGCGCCGCATGATCGATGCGCGCCGGCATCTGCTGCATGCGCACGGCTGCTGCTGACCGTCCGGGGCGACGCGAGAGAGGTTCAGAATTGGGGGGGCGAAGGGCCCGCATCGCTGCAAGCCCCTGATTGTTTGGTTCCGGGGACCCGCAAACGACATCCTTCCGAGCTATACCGTGCCACCGAGATATCGAGGCGTGCGATAGCCACTTCGGGCGGCCACACGCCGTTTACTCCGGCACTCCCCGTTCAGTGAAATTGCGGCAGCGTGCCGCAACCGCGCCCGGCAAGGCCGTCATGGCCGATACGGTCAAGGTCAGCGCGACCATCACCGCCATCGACAAGGCGACGCGCGACGTGACGCTCAAGGGCCAGCAGGGAAACCTCATGACGGTTACGGCGGGCCCGGAGGTCAAGAACTTCGACAAGCTGAAGGTCGGCGACCAGGTGGACTTGCAGTACATCGAGGCGCTCACGCTCGAGCTCAAGAAGGGCGGAGGCATGGTCCTGGCCGCACCGAGAAGACGGACGCGGTCAGCGCCAAGAAGGGCGAGATGCCGGGCGGTGCAGTGGGCCGCCAGGTCATCATCGTCGCCGACGTCGTCGCAGTGGATCCCGCGAATCAGATCGTCACGCTGAAGGGACCGAATCAGACAGTCGACCTGCGAATTGCCGATCAGGAGCAGTTCAAGCTGACCGCAAAGGGCGACCAAGTCGAGGCGAAGTTCACCCAGGCGCTCGCCGTCGCGGTGGAGCCAGCCACGAGGAAGTAGCGAGGGACCGCTACCTCACTGCTAATTGGTCAGGTTGCGGGCCCCCAAGCTCTATGCAAAGACTGGTGTATCGACGCGTACCGGCAGCAGCTTCGATACGATTGGGATCGCCCGGCAATACCGGTGGTACTAAAACCGGTACCTGGGGTAGTGCGGGCGATTCCGGGTCAGCGCAGCGTTTGCTCCGAAACCGGGCCGACCGCCAAATGGACAAAACGGGATTGGCGACGTCGCCCATTCTTACACCCGCCGTTTTCTGCCAGCTGCGCGACACAACAAAAACAACGGCTTAGGACCTTGGCAGGTTTTATGCGTATTCGCCCAGCCGCACGCACGTGCAGGCGACACAGCGAGGATGCCGCGATGAAGCAACGAGACACTGTCATCGCCCACTGGCGATCTCGGGGCCCTGAGCGCCTGGCGCGTGACACTCATCTTTACGAAGCGGTGTTGTCGTTTTACGAGGAAGTGCGGCAAGCATTGGCCGCAGCGCAGCCGGCAGAATCGCCCGCGCCCGTCGAACAGCATTCCTTCAAAGCCGGGCCTGGGCGATAGAACGCTTTACGGCTGGCGCGATCAACGAAGTGTGCTTTGCGCCGGTCCCCGGTGCGGGTAGTCTGACGACGCCCGCGCAGTTCTAAAGACTCCCTGCGCCTTCGATCCCGAGGGATCGCTGCGATCACCACTTGCTTGCCTTCGCCGCTCGCAACGCACGGCACCAGGAGGTCCAGCTGCCTGCACAAAGTAAAACGATAATCTCGCTGTGCGTGTCCAGTCGAAATGGTGGAAAAGTGGGGGGCTTTCGGCATTCGCACATGGCTCCATGGTGCCGCGCTCGATCGCCGCTGACGACCCGAAATGCCGCCCAAAATTGATGGCTCGACTGGAATCCTGTCCGGTTTCGGCGAGCCGGCTCACGTTCGTGCAAGAATCACCGTCGCGGGAAGCGCAGGGGCGGGGTGTGAACAAGGTCGTTTACCGAAGCGGTGACCTGCGGGTCGATCCGGCGAACCGGCGATTGATCCGCGGCGACAAGGAAATTGCGCTCGAGCCGAAGGCCTTTGCCGTGCTGCTCGTGCTCCTCGAGCGGGCCGGTGAGCTGGTCACGCGCGACCAGTTGCTCGATGCGGTCTGGGGTCACCGCCACATCACGCCGGCGACGCTCAATCGCGTGATGACGCTGCTGCGGCGCGCCTTCGACGACGACGCGGACCATCCTCGCTTCATACACACCGTGCATGGCGCCGGATACCGTTTCGTCGGCGCGGTCGAACGCGTCGCGGTGCCGCGCGGAGAGTTTCGAGCGCATTTCGAACCGCCGCCCATTGCGCAGTTGCCTGCGAAGCTCGAGCCCCTGATCGGCCGCGACCGTGAGCTTGCGCAATTGTGCGCAATGCTCTCCGAGCATCGTGCGGTGACCGTGATCGGCCCCGGTGGCATGGGCAAGACGCAATGCGCACTGGAACTCGCACGCCGCTGCGCGGGGCAATTCCCTGACGGTGTCTGGTTCTTCGATCTTTCGCCGCTAGAGCGGGCGCAGGACTGGGTCAGGGCGCTGGCTGCGACACTGTCCGTGCCGACCGCCGGCACGCAGACGCTGCTGCCCCGGATTGCCCTGGAATTGGCGGGTCGCAAGGCCCTGCTGCTCGTCGACAACTGCGACCAGGTGGCGGTCGAGGTCGGCGCTCTTGTGTTCGAACTGCTGCGCAGCTGCCCCGATCTGAAGATCTTGACCACTTCGCAGCAGCGGCTGGACTTCGTGGGCGAGTGCCTGATGTGGCTGCCACCGCTGGAGCTGCCACCGCCCGCGGGCGAGGCGGAGCGCGTACCTCTCGACAAGATCGCGTCCACGCCGGCGGTGGCCCTGCTGCTTGTGCGGGCCTGCGCGGTCCTGCCGGCGATTGCGCTCGGAGGCGACAACGTCGCCGACATCGTCGAGATATGCCGTCGGCTGGACGGAATGCCGCTCGCACTGGAACTGGTCGCTGCTCAGTTCGCGATGCTGTCACCGGCGGCGATTCGCGAACGCCTGCGGCAGCGCTTCAGCGTGCTTGCCAGCGATAGCGCCGGGCGCGAGCCGCGGCATCGAAACATGCAGGCGCTGGTGGAGTGGAGCTACGGCTTGCTGTCCGCACAGGAGCAGCGGCTGCTATGTTGGCTCGGTGTGTTTCTGCAAGGCTGGACGATGGATGCCGCGGAGGCGTTCGGGAGCGCGCTGAAGATCGATGGTGACGAGCTGCTGCAGCTGCATTCCGGCCTGATTCTCAAGTCGCTGGTGGTGGTCGACCCGACGCTGTCGCCGATTCGATATCGCCTGCTGGAGACAGTGCGCGAGTTTGCGTTGCAGCTCCTTAGGGCGCGCGGCGAGGAGTCGGATGCACGCGGAGCGCACCTGCAATACTTCGTGCAGCTTGCCGAGCGCTCGCATCGCGAGATCCTCGACTCGCGCGTGGATGAGTGGGTGGCACGTCTGAGTCATGAGCACGCGAACATCGACGGCGCGCTGACCTGGGCCAAGTCGGGGGGCGCCGACGACCAGGCTGCGCTGCGCCTCACCGGCGCGCTGATGTTCTATTGCAAGAGTCACGGCAGCTTCGGGCTGTTGGCCGAATGGGTCGAGCGCGCGCTCGATGGGGTCACACCGGAGCTTTCGCAGACGTATGTGCGAGCCCTGCTGTGCAGCGGCGTGTTCAAGCTGTATGTCCAGGATCCGGCGATCGAACCACATCTCACCGAGGCTGCGGCTCTGGCAAGGCGCCTCGAGGATCGGTGGGCAGAGGGGTGCGCCAGCGCTTACCTGGCCATGTGGGACGCCCTTCAGGGGCGGCTCGAGCAGGCGCGCGGTCGCGCGACACTCGCCAATGAGCTAGCACGCGCAAGCGAAGATGACTGGCTTCGCTCGCTTGCCGGCTTTGCCAATGGCTGGATCGCTCTCCGGGCAGGTGAACACAAGGGTGTCATCGATGCGCTTCAACCGTTGCGACGCGTCGGCTTCGACGTCCACCAGCACCAAATGATCGAGATCTACCTCGGACTGTCGCACTACGGTCTGGGGCACTGGCGGGAGTCCGCAGGCTCGTTGCTCAACGTCATCGAGCTGTCTCTGCGCACGCGCAATCTGCGTTCCCTCGCAGGGGCGATCGAGTTAGCCGCCTTCCTGGCGATGCGCACGGCGAGGCCCGAGATCTGCGCGCGCCTGCTTGGCAAAGCTGCCGACATCCGCGACCGGACCCATGTTCCACTGTTCAGCTTCTGGGTTGCTCATGACGAGGAGGCGACGAACCGGGCGCGCCGCCAACTCGGCAACGAGCAATTCGACGCGTTGTACACCGCCGGTGTGTCGGCACGCGACGAGCTCGTCACCGACGAGGCGCGGGCGCTGCTGCGACATCTGGCCGAAGCCCCGCCGGCTTAGGGACTGATGTTGGCATGACGCGTGCTCGCGAACAGCTCCTGCGGGTCGTAACGCACGCGCAGTTCCTGGAGTCTTCGTGCATGGTCCTTGCCGAAGCGCGCGATCTCGTCTTGATCGTCGGCATCGGAGAAGTTTGGCATCCTGCTGGGCAGCGCGTGCGCCGACAGCCGCGCGTACAGGTCGCGAATCCAGCCACGCAGGACATCGAAATCCGTCGCATCGGCCGCTGCGCCGATCAGGTTGACGAAGAACCGGGCGTCGCGATGCGCAAATGCGCAATCGGAGTGCGGGACGCGCGCCACCGCCCCGCCCATGTGCTGGACGTGTAGCTCCGTGAACGGCGTCCGCCGCGCGTCGGCGGCGGCAGCCAGCAGATCGATCGCGCCATCGCTCAGGCTCCCGAAGTTGACGCTCTTCCAATAGTGGAAACGTCCCGGAGGCGCACTGGGGTCGAGCATCTGCTGCCATTGGGCATAGGGCGTCGGCGCGACCACGTCGGCGAGCGAAGCGCCCGCGCGGCGGATCGGCTCGAGGAAGCGTGCGCCGGCCTCGACTGCACCGGACCAGCACAGCGCCAGGATGCACACCGTCCGCCCGTGCCACGCAGTGTCGAGAAACGGCAGCGGCGGGGCACTCGTCAAGACCGCCGCGCCGCAGAACTCATCGGGCGCATCCTGGACGAGGTCACGAAAGCGTCGCAGCACCGCCGCGGACTGGTCTCCGGGGAATATGACGAGGCCTGCAAGCACCTGCGCCAACGGGTACAAGCGGAACTCGAGGCTCGTGACCACGCCGAGACCACCCGCGCCGCCGCGCAAACCCCAATAGAGATCGGGATGCTCTCCGGCGGCCACGCGCACGCTGCGTCCGTCGGCCAGCACGACGTGCGCGCCGATCAAGTTGTCGCAGGCGAGGCCATATCGACGCATGAGCCAGCCGGCACCGCCGCCAAGCGTGAGACCGCCGACGCCCGTGGTCGAGATCAAGCCGCCGGTCGTCGCGAGACCGGCCTTCGCGGTGGCAACATCGACATCACGCCAAAGCGCGCCGCCTTCGACCGTCGCGATGCGCTCCTGTGTATCGACGTTGACCGCGCGCATCTCACCCAGATCCAGCACGAGGGCTCCATCGCGCACCGCGAGCCCGGCGACGTTGTGGCCACCGCCTCGCACCGTGACGCCGACGCGATGATCGCGTGCGACTTGCAATGCGACCTGAATGTCGCGCGCATCGGCGCAACGCGCGATGGCACAAGGTTGGCGATCGATCGCCCCGTTCCAGACCCGGCGCAGTCGCTCGAATTCAGCGTCGTCGATGCCGACGACCGCGCCGCGCAACCTCGTTTGCAGGGCCTGCGTGAAAGGCGAAGTGCGCGACATATGACAGCTCCATCGGCCGCTCGATACGCGAGACGCATGCGGCGAATTGTACGACCGCACCATACTTCATCAGCGGCACGGCACGTCCCTAGCGACATTCCTCGAAGATCATCGTCGGGTAGCCGCTGGGTACGGTGTCGGGAATCAACGGACATAGGTTTTGCCTCGTTGCGCGCTCATCGAGCAGCGCATCGCGGACGAACGCGACGAGGGCCTCGAATTCTCCACCCGAGAGACGGATCGGCGTCTGAAGAAGCGGGTCGACGCGCGCCAGCACCGGTTCCATCGGCCCCAGGCGGTACCGAAGATCCTTGTCCACGCCCGCCTTCTTCGGATCGTAGTTGCGCGCCGAATCGAACACATCCAAATGATGGTAGATCGCATCCTCGATGCGCGTCATCGCCCCATTGTGGAAGAACGCCGGCTGCAGTGCGGCGTTACGCAGCGGCGAGCTGCGGAACTTGTAGCGATCGGCCGCATTCCCCGTAATTTGCTCCAGGCCGAAGTCCTCATCGTGACCAGGTCCATCGAACAGCACGTTGCCCTTGCCGACACCGAATTCAGGCGCGATCTGCGGCACGCCGATCGCGTGCATCTTGAAGTCACTGAACATTTCATTCGACTCGCCACCGACCGAATGGCATTGACTGCACCGTCCCTTGCCGAAGAAGATGAGCGCACCACGCTTCTGCTGGTCGTTCATCGCGCGGCGGTCGCCGCGTGCGAATCGATCGACCGGTGCGTCGGCGAAGATCAGCGTGAATTCGAACTCCGCGATGGCGCGGGCGAACATGGAGAAGTCGATTGGGCCTCCGGCGGCCACTGACGGAAAGAGCGCGCCGAAGAGTTGCCGGTAGGCCGGAGTTCCGTTTAGACGTTGCAGGACGACCGCGCGGATAGGGTCATTTCGTGTTCCCGTGGCGTCGGCCGGAGGGAGGCATGCCCCTTTGCCGTCATCGAACTGATCGAATTCCGCGCCGATGGTCCCGGCCGTACAAGTGAATCCCGCGACCTCGACCAGCTCGGTCGGAGGCATGTGCGCCTGCGCGATCGACAAATGCGTCACGATCGGATCGTTTGGCGGGAACCGCGTTGTTCCCTCGGGAAAGGGAAACTGGAATCCGAGTGAGTTGTCGAATGGGTCGCCGGAGATCGCGGCGAAGCGACCGTTCCACATCATGTTGGGATAGAACGGCGTGTTCGACGCGAACGGCGTGCGACGCTGATTGCGAGGGCCCTTGCGATTGGGCCCGACCAGATTGTTGTTCTGGATGCCGATCGCGATCGATTGCGTGTCACCGAATGCTCGGCTCGGCGAGTGACACCCACCGCAGGTATTGTCGTCGTGGAGGCCGCCCGACTTGTCGAACCAAAGGAGCCTGCCGAGATCGGCAAGTTGCGGGTTGAGCGGCCGCCCGAGCGCCGGCAAGAATTGAGATTGGATCGTACCGGTGAATCCCGCGCTGCCCAGCGCGGTTCGCACTTGCCCGTCGAGGTCCTCTTCCCCTAGCGCTGACGACGCAGTCATCAACGATGCAAAACAAGCCAAGGCGATGGGCAAGTGACCGATACGTTGCAGACTTGATCGGAGCGTCATGAATCCTCCCTGCCCCTTGAGAGCCCGGCGGTCCGCCGATTGTTCTGGTCGGGACGCCGATACCCATCGGCCGGCAGCGGGTCGGACCACCGTCGCACGGGCGCGCGAGCCGTCGATGCGCTATTCACCGAAGTTGCAACGTATTGGACCGGTGACTACGGGCGGCGTACCACCCATCATGTGTTCGTCGTCCAAATCGAACGTATTGCCACTACAGAACAGACCACCGGCGATGGTGTCGGTCGAAACAACGATCGGCCCCTGATTGCCGGTCAAATGCACGGCGCCGTTGATGGCATTGCGTTCGAGCGCAATGGAGGGCGCGGGCGAAAGAACGCCTGGGCCGGTGTTGCTGATCTGGACTGCCCCGTTGATGACGTTACCCGGACAGAAAGTATTCACGGGAGGTCCTTCTTCGTCCTTCCCGGCGCCGATGAGGAGATTCGCGGCCCCGTTCGCGACGATCCCGCCCTCGATCGTGGAAGCGCATGCAATCAGGATCCCGCCCTGGTTGACCCGTACGCCACCCGATATGTGTGCGCCGCCAAGGAGGCAAAAATCGCCGGCGTTGACGACCACACCGTCGACGATGGTGCCGGAAATCACTCCATTACATTCCGTTGCCGCTAGTGCCCCATTGCTGGAAACCGCCAGCGCCAAACCCACCAACCCCACGAAAAATCCCGCGAGCTTGTTCATCATATCTCCCTCAAAAGGTTGGGATGCGGGGCACCCACGCCGGTCGCAACGCTCGTCCATCACTCGCGCTTGTGTCCCGCAGCCACTGTAAGACCGTTCGCAAGATCCAGGCTAGAGCGGTTTGGTGATGGTTTTGTGAGGATGCGCATCGCGCCGCCCAAGGCGCCGAAATGCCGAGGAGAACGCGTTTCCTTGCGAATCGCGGCGCCGGTGCAACGCAACGAGTAGAGCAGCGTCAGAATTGGAATTGCCGCGATGATGGTGCGCTCGCGCGACGACGGCGCTCGCGCAGCACGGGCAGCACGGTTAAATTGGTCAGCGACGGCAGCGCAGGTCTCGGCGGACATCGGACGCAAGGATGAAGTCGAGCCGGTCCGGGTCCAGACGGGCGCTTGTCGACCCTAAACATTCGGTCGAGCTTCCCGAAAGCGGTCGTTGAACGAATCCGCTGGATCAGCAAGTGCGATGAGCAGCGCGAACTGCGATCCACGAGCTATTACTGAATCACCTCGTCTGCGCGCTGCAGTAGCGATTGCGGGACGGTGATGCCGAGCGCCTTCGCGGTCTTGAGGTTGATCAGCAGCTCGAACTTGGTTGGCTGCTCCACCGGGATATTGGCGGGCTTCGCGCCCTTGAGAATCTTGTCGACGAAGCTGGCTGCGGTGCGCCAATGCCAGGCATTGGATGAAAGATAGGACATCAAACCGCCGGCGGCGACATATTCGCGGCCGCCGAAAACGGACGGCACCTTGGAGCGAAGCGTCAGCTCGATGATGTGGACATGGCGCCGGAAGAACATCGGGTCACCCACGACTACAAGCGCGCCACCTTTGGCGCGCGCAATGGCCCCGTCCAGTTCGCCTTCCACCGCGACGTCGATACGATCAAGTCGCAGGCTAAGAGTCTTCGCGCGCAACGACATCGCGTCAAAGAAGAATCCGTTGGCAGGGTTGGAGCGGTTCATCAGCACGCTGACCCTCTTGAGTTGCGGCACGGCAGCCGACAGCAACTCCACTTGTTTAGCAAGAACCTCTTCGCCCGCCGCCGAAGTGCCGGTCAGGTCGCCACCCGGGCGGGCCAGGCTGGCCACAAATCCCGCGCCCACCGGGTCTCCGGCGTTGATCATGACTACGGGCAGACCACGCGCACCATCACGCGCCGCGCGGATGGTGGTCGTCCCGAGCGCAAGGATCAGCGCCACCGGGACCGCCTTCAGTTCGGCTGCGAGTTCGCGCTGGCGCTGCGGATTCTCACCCGCCCAGCGGGTTTCGAGTAAGAGGTTCTTTCCTTCGACCCAGCCAAGGTCGCGCAAACCCATACGCAGTTCTTCCATGGCGATCCGGCCCCCGGGTGTCTGTTCGGTCGCCGGAGCAAGCAGTCCAATCCTGGAAACCGTGCCCGCCTGCTGTGCGCGAACCGCGAGCGGCTCGAGCAGGCATGTGCCGGCGACGAAGGTGACGAATGTCCGCCGGTCCATCACTGAATCACCTCGTCGATGAATGGAAGTAGAAAATACTGCGCCTCCCACCGGCGCGCAATGGCGTCCAGTGCAGAGTCGTTTGGCCGGCAAGCGCGGATCAACGACCGCTACCGAGGACAATACCCTACTTCCGCAACTGGCCGCGAGCCGCCTGATCGTCGACAGTCCAGTGGGGGTCCTGTTCCTCGGAATTGCTCGAAGCAAATGCAAAAAGGGCCGCGATTGCGGCCCGTTCAATGCAGATTCGCGTGTCATTTTCCCGGTGGTGGAATCGGAATCATCCCCGTGAATACGTATGCCTGCAGCATCGCGATGACGCCGATCACTGCGGCGCCGGCGATGGAATAGAAGAATACGGTTCGGAAGATCGGTCCCAGCGCATGCGTGCGCTCCTTCGGATCGTCGTAACACGCCGCACAGGCCACCATGATGGATTGGGCGTCGATCATCTTGCCCATGACGCCGCCCGTCGAGTTGGTCGCCACGATCAGGATCTCGTTCAAGTGCAGCTGCTGCGCCGTGATGCGTTGGAGACTTCCGAACAACGCGTTGGAAGCCGTATCGGAACCAGTGAGGAATACGCCGAGCCAGCCCAGATAGGCGGCAAAGAATGGATAGAAGAAACCGGCACCGGTAAAGGCGAGGCCGAGGACCGCATCGGTGCCCGAATAGCGGGTCAGAAAGCCCAATCCGAGCACCAGGGCGATTACGACAACGGGAGTCTTCATGCGCTGCAGCGTCCGCGAGAACGCATCTTTCCACTGGCTCGCGGTCAGCTTGAGCACAAGTCCGGACAGAAGTGCCGCAACGAACACGCCCGTTCCCGCCGCCGACAGCCAGTTGATGGTGAATCGCGCCGCTTCCGGTTTGGCGTTGATCGGCGCTACCGGCGGCATGCGCTGCACCAGGTTGTTGAGCGACGGCATGTCCCAATAGGGCAGCGAAAGGGTGCCGCCGAAAGTCGTGCCCAGCAAAGTCGTCGCGAACTTGACGCCTGAGAAAAGGCTGTTCAGGAACGCCTTGAATTCCGGCATGCCCCACAATGCGCAGCAGGCGATGAGGATCACCCAGGGCAGCCATGCATGGATTGTCTCCTTGACCGTATACGGGTACTTCCACTCCGTGCTGTCGGTCGTCACCGCGGCGGTCTTCCCCGCCTGCGCCAGCGCTTCGCGATCCGCTTTGAGCAGGAAGCGGGTCTTCGGATGCCAGACAAAGCGCAGGAACAACGCCGTACAGATGACAGAGAAGACACCCGAGACAACGTCGGTCATCAGGTGGAATTCCTGTGTTCCCGATGCGTAGTACTGCATCAACGCAAACGTTCCGCCGGCGACCAGCGCGGCCGGCCATACCTCGAATATCTCCTTCCAGGTTCCGCCCTCCATCTTCACGAAAGCGGCCACGAGCCAGAATGGAACGAGGATCGACACGAACGGCAACTGGCGGCCAGCCATGGCGGAGAGCGTAACCTGATCAAGGCCACTGACTGCGGCAAGCGTCACGATCGGCGTGCCGATAGCGCCCCAGGCCACCGGGGCGGTGTTGGCCAGCAGATTGAGGACCGCGGATTGGAAGGGCTTGAACCCCAGACCCACCATCACGGCTCCGGCAATCGCCACCGGCGTACCGAAACCCGACGTGCCCTCGATGATGGCGCCGAACGAAAATGCGATCAGCACGCATTGCAGCCGCCGGTCGAACGAGATGTGGACGATGGATTCCTTCACGACCTCGAATTTTCCCGAGACCACGCTCATCGTGTAGAGAAACATCGCGGCGAGAACGATCCAGATGATGCCCAGGAATCCCGACAGCGAGCCGAGGGCGAAAGCCGATGCGGCGGCGGCCACCGGCATCTTGAAGACCAGGCAGACGACCAGGAACGCCGCAATGACACCGTAGAGCGCCGCCCAGGGCGCCGAAATGCCGAGGAGAACGTTTCCTTGCGAATCGCGGTGCCGGTGCAACGCGATGAAGTAGAGCAGCGTCAGAATTGGAATTGCCGCGATGATGGTGGAAAGAAACATGTTCCCCATCGGATCGTAGGTCTGCTGGTACACGGATCCCCCTCTCGCTTGAACCGGAGGAGATCCTCGGGGAACACGCGTTCCTCTGGGGATGTCCTCGGTGTGGACACGGCAGGATGCCCGGTGGTCACGGAAGATGCCGCAACGCTACCCAAAGGGAAAGCGCTAGCGCTTCACCCCCTGAGACCGAGCGCTTCTTGGCGGTAGTTACGGCGCACTAGCTGCGAGACTAGCGCTTGCACACAACGCAGCTGCACGAACGTCATGAGTCCCCATGCACCCATTGCGAACAGCACGACCGCGATATCCGTACATAGCGGGGAGTTGGGCCCGGCGAGAGAGCCGAACGTCATGGCTCCGCCCAACCCGGCGAGCGCTTGCGCGGCCGCGCGACAGCAGCGCTCGCGCAGGACGGGCAGCGAGTACAGTTCCGGAAACGAGGTGCAGAGCAAGGTCAAATAGTCAGCGACGGCAGCGCAGGTCTCGGCGGACATCGGACGCAAGGATGAAGTCGAGCCGGTCCGGGTCCAGAGCGGACGCGAGGTTTTCGCCGCTGCAGCGTCTAGCGTCTGCCACCCTATGGTGAGCACACGCACGACCGCCAGCGGGATGCGCGGCGTTCCATAGACCAGCGAACGCACGATCTCGCAACATGCGTCGCGCGCCACGACCCAGCCAAGTGCGCGAAGAGCGAATTCGGTCATCTCGCGCTGCCTGAGAAAGACCCGATGTCGCGGATGATGGGGGACAATACTTTCGTTTTGGTTACATCGAGGCTCGACGTAACGCGATTGCCGACCTGCGGTAACGCAGCATGTGGCCGCCTCTCGCGCCCAGTGCGTGTACCCGCGGCGGCACGCGACCTGTTGTGCGCGCCGCAGGCGACATGCGCAGGTGGGGCAGGGCTGTGGCGGGAGCTGAGCGAGGTCCTGACCCCTCGTGTTGCCGCCCCCGGCGATGCATTTTAGGATGCTCTTATGGGCGCTCGGCCTTGCAACCGAATGCGACCAACCGTTATCGGCTAGCACACAGGTACAGGGTGCGCTCTCCAAGAACGTCAACGACTGCCTTGCGGTCCTTGGCGCCGGCGGGAAGCGGTCGTGCGGCGTGACTACCGGTGGGAAGAACCCGACGGTCCCACCGAACGAGTAGAGTTGACCCTTATACGCATGAAAAGCACTTATCCCACCATCGAGATCGCAACCGCGTCCGGCTCGTTCAGCGCGATCGATCTGCCGGCGGCCGCTTCGCTGGCACGCGTGGACTTGAACGCGATGCCGTTCCTCGTTCGTGTCCTGATGGAAAATCTCTGCCGCCATCACAACTGGAGCGCCGGCCGGACAGTGAAGAAGGACGAGGTCGAAGCCGTCATGAATTGGCGGGAGCGGGTCGGATCCGAATTGCCGTTGCACGTGGCGCGCGTGATTCTTCCCGACTCCAGCGGCATACCGGTGCTGCAGGATCTGGCGGCATTGCGCGACGCTGTGGCCCGCGCTGGCAAGGATCCAGCGAGCATCGACGTCAGGCTTCCTCTGCACCTGGTGGTGGACCATTCGCTGCAAGTCGACGAGTGGGGAACTTCCGGTGCGCTGGTCAATAACCTGCGACGCGAGTACTCGCGCAACGAGGAGCGCTATGCGTTCATCAAATGGGCGCAGCAGGCGTTCAAGGGTTTGCGCGTTTTCCCGCCCGGGACCGGGATCATTCACCAGATCAATCTCGAGCTCATCACGCAGGTAGTGATGACGGCTGCGCACGACGGACGCGCGTGGGCATTTCCCGATTTCGTCATTGGCGGCGACTCCCATACGCCGATGATCAACGCGCTCGGCGTCCTCGGCTGGGGTGTGGGCGGCATCGACGCCGAAGCCGCGCTGCTCGGCCGTGCGTATACGTTCCCGGTGCCCGAAGTGGTGGGCGTACGCCTGCATGGCTCGATGCATCCGGCCGCCTTCACGACGGACCTCGTGCTTCGCGTGACGGAGGTGCTGCGCCGTGAGGGCGTGGTCAACTGTGCCGTCGAGTTCTTCGGGCCGGCGGTCGCGGGCCTCACGGTGCCGCAAAGAGCCACGCTGTCCAACATGTCGCCCGAATACGGCGCGACGTGCGGGTTTTTTCCCGTCGACGGCCGAACCCTCGACTATCTGCGCATGACCGGACGGTCGGAAAGCCAGATCGCGGTAGTCGACGCATACTGCCGGCGCAACGCGCTGCGGCGTGATGCGGGCTCCGCGACGCCGGCATACGCCCGGATCATCGATATCGATCTCGCGCGGGCGGTGCCGAGCCTCGCCGGGCCGCGGCGGCCGCAGGACCGGCTGGACCTGGCCACCGTCGCGGGCGATTTTCGCCGGCGCCTCGTCGAATCTCCGAAGGAAGGAGGATTCGGTGTTGCGATGGATGTCGAACGGGGCTCGCATTCGCTGCCGCAACACGGCGCCGTCGTGATCGCAGCGATCACTTCGTGCACGAACACGTCGAACCCGGAGGTGATGCTGGCGGCGGGCATCGTTGCGAAGAAGGCCGTGCAGCGAGGGTTGAAGCCTCCGGCCTGGGTGAAGACCTCGCTCGCTCCGGGCTCGCGGGCGGTGACCCGCTATCTCGATGCAGCCGGGCTCCTGCAGCCGCTGGCGCAGCTCGGATTCCACCTCGTGGGGTACGGTTGCACGACGTGTGGCGGCAAATCCGGCCCGCTGGATGCTGACGTCGCGGAAGCCATCAGGGCGAATGACGGCGTCGCCGTCGCGGTGCTCTCCGGCAACCGCAACTTCGAGGGCCGCATTCACAAGCTCGTGCGTGCCAACTACATCGGCGCACCGCCGCTGGTCGTGATCTACGCGCTCGCCGGGCGCATCGACATCGATCTCGAGCGCGAGCCCGTGGGTTTCGACAGCGACGGTGTCGCCGTCTACATGCGCGATCTGTTCCCCGAGCCGGGCGAGCTTGCAGCGGCGATGACGTTTGCATCCGACCCCGGGACGTTCAGCCAGCGCGAAGATTCGTTCGATCCCGCGGTCGAGGCGTGGCGCTCCATCGCAGAATCTTCAGGATCGTGCTTCGCGTGGAATCCCGGATCGCACTATCTCGTCGAACCTCCGTTCTTCAGCAACATCGCCGGCGACGACGATGATCCCCTTGTGCGCAGCCGATTTCGCGGCGCTCGCGTGCTCGCAGCCTTCGGGGACTCGCTCACGACCGACCATGTGTCGCCGGGCGGCGAGATCCCGGCGGACACGCCTGCCGGCCGCTACCTGCTCGACCAAGGCATCACGCCGAAGGATTTCAACACGTACGTGGCACGTCGCGGCAATCATCACGTGATGGCGCGAGCGACCTTCGCGAATATCCGGGTTCGTAACGCGCTGGTCGAGGGCACCGAAGGCGGCTTCACACAGCACTTCCCGGATCGTCGAGTCATGACCATCTTCGACGCCGCGCGGCAGTACCGCGAGGAGCGGGTGCCCACGATTGTTCTCGCCGGCCGCGACTACGGTTCGGGCAGCAGCCGCGACTGGGCAGCGAAAGGGACTGCGCTGCTCGGCGTCGTGGCGGTCATTGCCGAGTCATTCGAGCGCATTCATCGCGCCAATCTGGTTGGGATGGGTGTAGTCCCGCTAACCTTTCGCAAAGGCGAAGGCTGGCGACAGCTTGGCCTCGGTGGCGACGAAAACTTCGACTTCGAAGGGGTGGAGGAGGGCGTAGCGAGCGGATCTGCTATTCGCGTCATCGCCAGGCGGCCGACCGGCGAGGAAATCTCGTTCGAAGTCTTTGCCGCCGTCCTCACAGCCTCGGAGCGGCGACTCATGGCCGACGGGGGCATTCCGCGGAGCGTACTCAACGAATTCACCGAACCGCAGCTGGCCACTTGAGTTCAAGAAGGAACCTAAATGAATGACAATATTTCGCGATCGGAAAGCGATACCGCGCCGGGCGCGCGCCTCAAAGCGCTGATCAACTCACCGGATATAACGATTGCGCCGGGAATCTACGACGGCTTCTCAGCGCGCCTTGTGGAGAAAATGGGCTTCAAGACCGGCGCTATCTCCGGTGCGGGAACCTCGGAGAGCCGCCTGGGATGGGCGGATCGCGGACTCATGGGATTCGAAGAAAATCTCGACAACGCGAGGCGCATCGCCGACTGCACCGGACTGCTGCTCCAAGCCGACGCCGATACCGGCTACGGCAACGCGGTGAACGTCTATTTCGTCGTGCGCGCGTTCGAGAAGGCGGGCATGGCGGCGGTCATGATCGAAGACCAGGTCTGGCCCAAGCGCTGCGGCCATATGGCCGGCAAGAGCGTGGTGCCGGCGGAGGAGATGGTGGCGAAGATCAAGGCCGCGGTGGACGCCCGGCGCAACCCGAGCTTCGTGATCAAGGCGCGCACCGATGCAGCCGGGCCGCTTGGACTGGACGAAGCCATCCGCAGGCTGAACCTGTATGCCGAAGCCGGAGCCGACTGCCTCTTCGCCGACGCCCTTTCGTCGAAGGAAGACATCGCGCGAGTCGCGGCAAGCGTGCCCAAGGCGCTCTCCGTGAACATGGGACTCGGCATTCGCTCGCGCAAGACCACGCCGCTGATCAGTCCGAAGGAGCTGCAGTCGCTCGGGGTTGCGCAGGTGTCGTATCCGCGGCTCCTGTCAGCGGCCGCCTTGAAGGGCATGACGAATGCGATGGATGTATTCATGAGCGAAGTGCTCGGGAAAAACCTGGTCGTCGACCGCCCGGACCTGCTCGCATCGTTCGACGAGATCAACGCGCTGATGGGGGAGGATCTGCTCGATCGGCTCGAGGAGCGCTACGCGAGCGTGGGGTAGCTCGGAATTTGCGACCTCGTGGGCACGGCTGGTCGCCGGATCGATCCAATGGCCGCCCATGCCGGACTTGTGACCGCCGCCGCTCCGCTCAGGCGGACGGACCGGTACGCGCCTTCTTGCGTGTCCAAATCGTCGCGGCCCGCCGGTTAGCCTGAGACGTTAGACGCCGCGCCTTGCCAACCCGCCGGATACTTTCAGGAGTGGTGCCCCATGATCTTTGCAGCGACTCCAACTACGGCATGGACATTTCTCGTTATCGCTGGCCTGCTCGAGGTTGTCTGGGCTGTCGGTATGAAATATTCGGAAGGTTTCACTAGACTTGCGCCGTCGATTGTCACCATTGTCGCGGCGGGGTTCAGCTTCTGGCTCTTGGCCATTGCGGTCAAGATTCTGCCGGTAGGCACTGCATACGCCGTGTGGACGGGGATTGGTGCCGTCGGGGCAGCGGTGCTTGGCATGTTTCTATTCAAGGAACCTGCAACTGCCGCACGCATCGTTTGTATCGTGCTTGTCATTGCAGGCATCGCGGGCCTGTATCTGCTGGGACCGAATGTGGACGCCTGAGGGCCGTAGCAATGCGACCAAGCGGGGCGGAAAAAAAAAGAGGCAGGCACCTGGAGGAGAAACGCCTGCCCCGGAGATATACGCCAACGCCGGGATGATGAGAGACAATACTTTCGTTTCGCTTACATCGTATCGCGGCAATGGCAAAAGCGAGCCCCGAAACAGGGGCGTTGCGCTCGCGGGGCCGATGACGCTCGTGCCGGCAGTGACCAATCCGACCACGCTCTTCAATACGATGGTGGTCGCGCTTCCCGTGACTGGCACGCTCAACGATGGCGCCGGCGACTTGGCGTCATGCTCTTCGACACGGTCGGCGCAACCCAGACGCTCTCGTTCCGCTTTTCATTTGTGGAGTTGCGTGTAAACACCTTGCAGACATATGACCCCACGGTGGCAGCATCGGAAATGAAAGCGATGATCCACGTCGCGAGTTCGACCAGCACTCCATTTGATCAACCACCATCGCCCCTCGCCTGCGCGCGAGGCGGGGCCGGTTCGTCGCGGCTGCCCGAGCGCGAGGCGTGTATACGACAGCGCACGTGAATCGCCCCAAAGGGATCTCAATGCGCATTCCCCTTGACTCATCAACGGGTTGTGTTGTAAGTCTGACAGTTCCTCCGCGGACGAATCCCGAAGAAGGTTCGCGAGCGAAGGCGGGCTGACGCCGGGGCATTGCCTTTGCCCGATGACCCAGCGCACGCAGAGTACGAGAGCAAGCTTGAAATTCCGCGTCGGTTTGCCTGATCGGCGAATATTGTCGCGTGGTGGGTGACCACCGCAGGGGGGAGCTGTGATGAAAAGACGAACTTTCCTGGCCCAGGCGGGTGCAGGGCTTGCGGCCACCGCCACCGCTGCGCCGGCGTTCGCGCAGGCTGCGCCCCAGGTGAAGTGGCGTCTTGCCTCGAGCTTCCCCAAGAGTCTCGATACGATCTACGGCGCGGGCGCATTCTTCTGCGAGCGCGTCGGCAAGCTGACCGCTGGCAAGTTCGAGATCACCCCGTACGCTGCAGGACAAATCGTGCCGCCGCTGCAGGTCCTTGACGCGGTGCAGCAAGGCACCGTCGAGTGCGGGCATACCGCTTCCTACTACTACGTCGCCAAGAACAGGGCGTTCGCCTTCGGCTGCGCGATTCCGTTCGGCCTCACTTCACGCCAGCAATCGGCCTGGGAGTACGCCGGCGGCGGCCTAGAGCTGCTGCGGGACTTCTACAAGGAATACGGGATCGTCCACTTCCCCGCGGGCAACACCGGGACACAGATGGGCGGCTGGTTCAAGAAGGAGATCAAGACGGTCGCGGACCTGAAGGGGCTGAAGATGCGCATCCCGGGGATCGGCGGCGAGGTGATGGGGCGCCTGGGTGCGGCGCCGCAAGCGTTGCCGGGTAACGAAATCTACGCAGCGCTGGAGCGCGGGGTCATCGATGCGGCCGAGTGGGTTGGCCCCTACGACGACGAGAAGCTCGGCCTCTACAAGATCGCCAAGCACTACTACTATCCGGCATTCTGGGAGGGCGGCACGGGGCTTTGCGTGATGATCAACGCCGCGGCATGGGACAAGCTGCCCAAGATCTATCAGGAGGCGGTCGAGTCCGCTGCCGCCGAGGCCCATGTCAAGATGCAGGCGCAGTACGACGCCAAGAATCCAATCGCTCTCAAGAGCCTGATCGCGAACGGCGTCAAGCTGCATCCGTTCCCGCGCGACCTGTTGCGCGCCGCGAGCAAGGCCGCCTTCGAGCTCTACGAGGCGGAGGCGGCGAAGAACCCCGCGTTCAAGAAGCTCTACGAGCCGTGGAAGAAGTTCCGCGAGCAACAGTACGAATGGTTTGCGATCGCGGAGCTCTCCTTCGAGTCGTTATCGACGCTCGGAAAGTAGCGGGCCCATGGTGAACGCCGCCAGGCCCTGGCGGGTGCATGCGCTGCTGCGTGGCGCGATCGTGCTGGCGGCGGCTGCCCTCCTGGCAGAACCATCTGCGCGAGCCGAGTCGCCTCGCCCGTATCGCATCGGGGTCCTCAACGAGGCCTGGGCCGCCAATCATCCGACCGTCGAGGGCCTGAAGGCGGGCCTGCGCGCCCGGGGCCTGGCTGAAGGTCGCGACGTGACCTTCGAGTTGCATTTCACCGAAGGCAAGCGCGACGAGCTGCCGGCGGAGGCACGGGCGCTGATCAAAGCGAACGTGGACGTGATCCTCACGAACAACGAAGCGGCCGCGCTCGCCGCCAAGGACGCCTCCCGGCAAATTCCGATCGTCTTTACCTTGGTGGGCAATCCGCTCGCGGCCGGCGTCGTCAGCGATCTGGCGCGGCCGGGCGGCAACCTGACGGGCATTGCCGGCGGGGCGACGCAGATCGTCGCCAAGCGCATCGAGATCCTGCGCACGCTCATGCCCAAGCTGCGCCGCGTATGGTTCATCTATCGCGCGGGCGATCCCACCGATGCGGCCGCGGTCGCCGCCGCCGATCAGGCGGCAAAATATCTCAAGGTCGAGTTGGTCGCCCGACCGGTCGAGAGTGCCGATCAATTGAAGCGCGCACTCCTCGAGGTGCGGCCGGGCGACGGGCTCCTGTCCCCGGAAATGGACGCCCTGGACATCACGGCGGCGATCCTGGACAAGTCGCTGAAGTCGCGGATTCCCGCGATCTTCGCGACCGCGCATTGGGTGGCCCGCGGCGGGCTCGTCTCGTATGGGCCCGACCTTTACGCGCAAGGCGTCCAGGCCGCCGGCATCGTGGCGAGAATCCTGCAGGGCACGCGCCCGCAGGATCTTCCCATCGAGTCCGCCGACGACATCGCGCTTGCGATCAATCTGGAGACGGCGCGACTCCTCGCGCTCGACGTTCCACGCAAGATCCTGTTTCGCGCCGACGTGATCCAGCGATGAAGCTGTCGATGCCGCGCGGGCTGTTCCGAAAGTATCTGATCTTCCTGCTGATACTGGTGGGCGGCCTGCTGTCCGTGAGCAGCGCCGTCGAGCTCTATTTTTCCTACCAGGAAACCAAGCAGTCGATCGTCCGGCTCGAGCGGACGAAGGCGCAGGCTGCTGCGAGCGAGATCGAGCGGTATGTGGGACAGATCGTCCAGCATCTTCGCAGCACGATGCAGGGCGCGATCGACGTGTCCGCGCTGGGCACGGCCGGGATCGGCATGCAGGCCGGCGGGCACTCGCGCGCCGCCGCCCTCGCCGAACAGCGCGAGATCGACTTCCTGCGCCTGCTGCGCAACGTCCCGGCGATCAGCGAGGTCCGCCATCTGGATCTTGCCGGCAAGGAGCAGCTGCGCACGTCGCGCCTGGCGCTCGACGCGGTGGCGAGCGGACAGGACTATTCCGACGCCCCCGAGTTCGTCGGGGCGAAATCGAAAAAGACCTATGTCAGCCCGGTGTACTTCAGGGACGAGTCCGAGCCGTTCATCACGATTGCCGTGGCGCCGGACGAGACCGCAGCCGAAGTGACGGCGGCCGAAGTCAACATCAGGGCGATCTGGGACGTGGTGGCGCGCATTGGTACCGGGCGCGACGGCAATGCGTATGTGCTGGATTCGACCAACCAGCTCATCGCCCATCCCGATCTGAGACTCGTGCTTGCGAAACGCGATCTCTCCGCCGCGCCGCAGGTCAAGGCAGCGCGGGCACCACGCACCGGGAGTGCGCAGGACGAGCAGATGTTCACCATTGCCGAGGGCTTGCAGGGTGGACAGGCGCTGGCCGTGAATGCGGCGATTCCGGCGCTCGGCTGGCTCGTGTTCATCGAGCGGCCGGTCGAGGATACCTTCGCTCCGCTGCGCGCCGCGACGGCGCGCAGCGTCGTTGTGCTGGCGCTGGGCCTTCTGCTCGCAATCCTGGCGAGCATCGCGCTGGCCCGCAGGATGGTCGCGCCGATCCGCCGGCTGCAGGACGGTGCGGCGCGCGTCGGCAGTGGTGACCTCGATCACCGCATCGACATCCGTACCGGCGACGAGCTCAAGGCACTCGCCGACGAATTCAACCGCACCACCGCACGGCTGCAGGATTCGCAGAGCAACCTGGAGCAAAAGGTCGAGGCGCGCACCGAGGCGCTCACGCGCTCGGTCGAAGAAATGCACGCCCTCGGCGAAGTTGGTCGGGCGGTCAGCTCGACGCTGGACCTCCAGACCGTGCTGGTGACCATCATCACCCACGCAGTCGAGTTGTCGAAGGCCGACGCCGGCGGCACGATCTACGAGTTCGACGAGGCAACCGGAGTGTTCGAGCCGCGGGCCAACTATCGCGTGAGCGATGCGTACGTCCGGATACTGCGCGAATCGCGGATTCGCCTCGGGGAATCCGCAGTAGGAAAGTGTGCCGTAAATCAGGCCCCCTACCAGGTGCCGGACGTGGAGAAGGGGGAAGACAGCCGGATGCGCGATCCGCTGTTGCGCGAGGGCGTACGCGCCGTGCTTGCGGTGCCGTTATTGCGCGAGGAGCGGGTGATCGGAGCGCTGGTGATCCGGCGCAAGGTCGCGGGCGAGTTTTCGCAGTCGCTGGTAACGCTCCTGCAGAATTTCGCCAACCAGTCGGTACTCGCGATCCAGAACGCGCGCCTGTTCCGCGAGATTGCCGAGAAGGGCCAGCAGTTGGAGGTGGCGAGCCAACTCAAGTCGCAGTTCCTCGCCAACATGTCGCACGAGCTGCGCACGCCGCTGAACGCGATCATCGGCGTGACCGAGATGCTGCACGACGACGCGGTCGACCTGAAGCGGGAGGACGAGCTCGAGCCGCTCGACCGCGTGCTGCGCGCCGCCAAGCACCTGCTCGCGCTGATCAACGACATCCTCGATCTCTCCAAGATCGAAGCAGGCAAGATGGACATCCACGTCGAGTCCTTCGCGATCGCGCCGCTGATCGACGATGTGGTGCAGACCATCGGCATGATGGCGAAGAAGAACGGCAACACGGTGGTGGTCGATTGCGTGACGGACCTCGGCACCATGCGCGCGGACCAGACGCGCATTCGGCAGGCGCTGCTCAATCTCGTGAGCAACGCCAACAAGTTTACCGAGGGCGGCACCGTGACCATCGCGGCCAGGCGCGTGACCGAGGCGGGCCGGGAGTGGGTGACGATCGCGGTGACCGACACCGGCATCGGCCTGACGCCTCAGCAGCTGGGCAACCTCTTCCAGGAGTTCGTCCAGGCCGATGCGTCGACCACCCGAAAATATGGGGGCACCGGTCTCGGTCTCGCGATCAGCCGGCGCTTTTGTCAGATGATGGGCGGCGACATCGCGGTGACCAGCGAGCTGGGGCGCGGCTCGACCTTCACCATCCGCCTGCCGGTCGAAGTCGGGGCCGTGCAGCCCGCCACCGCGGTCCGGGACGCTGCGGCAGGGCGGGAGGGTGCCGCGGCTCCGGGGTCCGCGACGATCCTCGTCGCGGATGACGATCAGACCGTGCTCGAGGTGATCGAGCGTCATCTCACGCGCGATGGCTTCTCGGTGGTGACCGCGCGCGGTGGCCACGAGGCGCTGCGCCTCGCGCGGGAACTCCATCCCGCCGCGATTACGCTCGATGTGCTGATGCCGGACCTCGATGGCTGGACGGTGCTCGCCGCGATCAAGGGTGATCCGGAGCTCTCGGACATTCCCGTCATTCTGCTGTCGATCGTCGACGAGAAGAACCGTGGCTACGCGCTGGGGGCCACCGACTACATGATCAAACCCATCGATCGCGCGCGGCTTTCGCGCATGTTGCGCAACATCTGTGGCGCGCTGGGGCGCCACGTGCTGCTGGTCGATGACGACGATATGATGCGGCGTGGCATGCGCGGCGCGCTCGAGCAGGACGGCTGGCAGGTCAGCGAAGCAGAGAATGGCCGGGTGGCGCTGGCGCGGCTCGCCGACACGCGTCCCGACATCATCATGCTCGATCTCGTGATGCCGGAGATGGATGGATTCGAGTTCCTGGTCGAGATGCGCAGCCACGCGGAATGGCGGGACGTTCCCGTGCTGGTTGTTACCGCCAAGGACTTGACGGCGGAGGAGCGCAGCCGCCTCAACGGCGACGTGGAGCGCGTGCTGCAGAAAGGCGGCGCCGAGCTCCCCGAATTGCTGCGGGAGATCGTCCGTGTTCTGCCCCGTTCGATCGAGCGCGGCCAGAGCAGCAAAGTGGAGGGAGCGGAATGAAGATCCTGTACGTCGAGGACAACGACGACAACATCTACATGCTGGAGCGGCGGCTCAAGCGCGCCGGTTTCGACGTCGTGATCGCCCGCGACGGCGCACAGGGCGTGGCGATGGCGCTCGCCGAGCAGCCCGCGCTGATCCTGATGGACCTCGGCCTTCCGGTGCTCGATGGCTCGGAGGCGACGCGCCAGATCAAGGCCGCGCCGGAGACGAAACACATTCCGGTGATCGCGCTGACGTCCAACGCGATGACCGGCGACAGGGAGAAAGCCTTGGCCGCGGGTTGCGACGACTTCGATACCAAGCCGGTCGATCTGGCGCGCCTGCTCGGCAAGATCCAGGCGCTTGCACCGGGAGGGGGGGCATGAGTGTTGCCAGACCGGCCCAAGCAGCGAATTGCTGCTTCCAGGAGAGACAACGCGCGGCCAAGGTGAAGCAATGATTCCGTCCGAGGCCGTGCTGCTCGTGGTCGACGACAACGAGGACAACCGTTACACACTCACCCGCCGTCTGAAGCGCGAGGGCTATACGAACCTCACGACGGCCAATGATGGCCGCGAGGCGCTGGAGCTGCTGCGGTCGAAGAAATTCGATCTGCTGCTGCTCGACATCATGATGCCCGAGATGAACGGATACGAAGTTCTCGAGCACCTGAAGGCCGACGCCGAGCTGCGGCATCTGCCGGTGATCATGATCTCGGCGGTCGGAGAGGTGGACAGCGTGGTGCGCTGCATCGAGCTCGGCGCCGAGGATTACCTGCCCAAGCCCTTCGATGCCACGCTGTTGCGCGCGCGGGTTGGTGCGAGCCTCGAGAAGAAAGCGCTGCGCGACGAAGTGCGCGACTGGAACAAGAAACTCGAAGCGCGTGTGCAGGACCAGGTCGCGCAACTGGGCCGCCTGGGCCGGTTGAAGACGTTCTTCTCGCCGCAGCTTGCGGAGTCGATCGTCAACGGCGGCGGCGAAGACCTGTTGAAAACGCATCGCCGCGAAGTGGTGGTCGTCTTCCTCGACCTGCGCGGCTTCACCGCCTTCACCGACAGCGCCGAGCCCGAGGAGGTGATGGCGGTGCTCGGCGAATATCACCGCGTGATGGGGCAGCTGATCCTCAGCCACGAAGGCACGCTCGAGCACTTTGCCGGCGACGGCATATTGATCTTCTTCAACGACCCGATCCAGCTCGAGAAACCAATCGAGAATGCGATCACCATGGCGCTCGAGATGCAGCAGCATTTCGCGCCGCTGCGCGCAGCGTGGAAGAAGCGCGGTTTCGATCTTGATCTCGGCATCGGTATTGCGCAGGGCTATGCGACGCTCGGCGCGGTCGGCTTCGAGGGCCGCTGGGAATATGCATGCATCGGCAGCGTCGCCAACCTGGCCTCGCGTCTTTGCAGCGAGGCCAAGGGCGGCGAGATCCTGATCAATCAGAAGACCTTGAGCCGGATCGAAGATGCCGTGGAAGCCGAGCCGCTGGGCAAAGTCGCGCTGAAGGGCATTGCGCAGCCGGTGGAGACGTTCAAGATCACGGCCTTGAAGTCGTAGCGTGGAGCCCACGTCGCGTACGGTTATGCCGTCTTGCCTTCCCCGCTATTGCCGGACGCGGCCTCTTTCAAAGCCACGCCACTCCCCCTGAAGATGAAAGGGGAGACTGTCCGACCGACGGCGATTGTCCGACGTTGGACGTCCCCTCAGGCGGTCACCGGTACCGCTCGCGTGGCTTTTTCGAGCTCGCGACGCTCGCGCTCGAGATAGGCCGCGATGGCGCGCATCCCGTAGATGCCCGCCTCCGCTTCGGCGGCGGCGTTGTAGTTCGTGTTGGTATTCACGTCGTACGTGTAGAGCTCGCCTTCGCGGTCGGCGATGAATTCGATCCCTGCGATGCCGATTCCGTTGGCGGCCAGGAAGCGCTGGTAACGCTCGATGAGCGGGTGCGAGAAACCATTCAAGATCCGGAATTGGGGCGCCGCGGCGGGAGCGCCGGCCGGGCAGAACGCGTCTCCCACCTGGCAAACATCGGCCGGGCAGAGCTCGAAGCCCAGCGATGTGTCGACGCGAACCGCGTACAGGAACTTCCCGCCCACGAACTCTGCGCGGGTGATGAACGGCTCGGGCGCCTGGATGTATTCCTGGATCAGCGTGATGCCGTCCACCGATGGTTCGAACGCCGGGGTTTCGAGGTGCTCGCGAAGTGCTTCGATGTTTTGAAACAGACGCACACCGAGACCCTTGCCTGCGCGGTTGTGCTTCGTTATGAACGGTCCGGTCATTCGGAGGGCCGCGGCGACAATGTGGTCACGGCCTACGGCCGCAATCGTGCGCGGCGTGCGGATCCCGAAATCGGCCAGCGCGGTGTATTGCGCGATCTTGCTGATCTCCAGCTGCAGCGCACGCCCGTTGTTGACAACCTTGCGGCCGTGCGACTGCAGCCACGCGAGAAATCCGCCGGTGAGCTCGGCGGCGTAGCGATGATCACGGGTGTGCGAAGACGCGCTCATCCGGTTGTAGAAAACTCCGTTGGGCGGCGCTTTCGACAGGTCGAGCACGCCATCGCTTATGAACCATTCCTCGAACGGCGCTCCGATCTCGGAGAACGCGGCGCGCAAGGGCTCGACCCAGGCGACGTTTTCGTGGATGACATGGATTTTCGTCTTCGGCATTGTGAGTGCTCCCGCTCGAGGTGGGCTCGGCGTATTCCGATCACTGTAACCGGGCGCCGGCAGGGCGCCTATAACGTCTGGCTCCATGCTTATGCAACCCAGACTCGACTCTGCTTCACGGTGCTAATTGGTGATTGGGGCGTCTTGCCGCAAGGGCCTTGCCACCGCATGCATTCGCAAGCGGGTGCCCCGCCGGGTCGGGGAACGCCGGCACGTCGATACTCATCCAATCCGTTCCGAGCGGGCTTCGTCGTCTATGCCGATGCTTGAGGCGCGCCAAGCATGGCGCAGGGAATTTCATACGTAGAATATGGCTTGCCAGCTCGTTTCCGTGGCCTGAACACAGAAGGAACACGAAAGGGACATCATGGAACCCATGCTACTTATGAAGACGGCTTGTTGGCTCCTGGCAATAACGGCTGTTGGAGGTCTCACGATGGCAGGGATACGGTTCGCGGGAAAACCGCAGCCGCCCACTTGGCTAGCAATGCTCCATGGATTTCTTGCGGGGGCCGCGGCAACCCTGCTTCTGTACGCCTATTTCACGGTGGGGTTGCCGCAACTTGCTGGATGGGCACTACTGCTTCTACTGATCGCAGCAGCGGGTGGCGCTTTCATCAATCTCAACTACCACTGGAAGCTAGTCCCGCTGCCCATCGGTCTGATGCTCGGACACGCAGGCCTTGCGGTACTCGGATTCATTCTGCTTGTCGTCGCGATATGGCGCTGACGCTCATCAGACCTTATCAGGAAATGCGGGCCCGTCTTCGCGACAGGGCCGATTGAGCACGCTGCTTCGGCTGGCGCGGAAATGCTCAGTCCGAAGATTCCCGATGGGCTGAGCGAATTGCAAGTGCTCGCAGCACTGGAATCGGCTGTCACCGACGGCGTGTTTTCAGGCGCGTGTCGAGTACGCGCGCGCGACCGCGCACGCGACCGGCGGGTCGCGGTCAGGCGCTGCGTTCAGAACGATGAGGCGCGGACCAGGCACTCATCGGTGCGTCATTTACTGGGTAGTCCAACGGCGTCAAATCAGTGCGCGTTGTCGCCTGCACGCTCGCAGGATTCATCCTCATTCGGGTTCTCTGCAACTGTCGCAACTTCTTTTTGCTCGACGGTCGCCAGGTAGCGTACAAGCAGAGCGCGAGCAATGCGATTAGCAGCAGGACGTAAACAGGGGTCATAGCGGTTCCATCCTTCGAGTCCTCATCACGCCCATCGTGATGGGCGCTGATATGCAAGACGTATACCGTTCAGCTACGTTGTTGATTTCGCAGAAAAGAGAATGAGCATCGACTCGACGCTGTAAATTATGCCGACACTCGATCCGCAAGTGATCGAACCCAACATCGGATTCTCCATACAGCGTCATCGAATACTGCGCATTGGAGTGGCCTGCCGAAACAACGTGTGCCTCACAACCGCGGCGCTTTCTCACAGGAACGCTCGACGCACAATGGCTTGCAGAAATATGGGCCGGGTTTCCTTTGCGACGCGATGGCACAGGGTTAGCCGCGCTTTCATCGCTTACTCTTCTGGTATCGCCGTTGCCATTTCACCGGCCACCGGCCACGCTCCCCGGCGCGCTCTTTCGAGTCCCGCGATGGCGAGGGCGCGTCATCTCTCGCCAGCGGCCGTCCGA
>Ga0068869_100000144_pt1 | contig 35078 bp, 35 predicted proteins | sample KBSMisM52_FD_64676 | JGI IMG/M metagenome (GOLD analysis project Ga0068869, IMG submission 64676) | Miscanthus rhizosphere microbial communities from Kellogg Biological Station, Michigan, USA - KBS Miscanthus M5-2 | ecosystem: Host-associated > Plants > Roots > Rhizosphere > Soil ... | reverse complement strand
TCGCCACGAGCGCCGCCCACCTGCGCAGCGATCCGGTTCCCGGCACGCCGCGCCGAGAAACGGCGTACTGAACACGGATACGACTTTGCAGCGGTTTCTCCGCGTCCCTATTGTTCTTCTTGCTGCGAGTGCTTGTCGTAGGCATCGATGATGCGCGCCACCAGCGGGTGGCGCACCACGTCCTGCGCGCCGAACTCGGTGAAGGCGATGCCGCGCACGCCGGCGAGGATGCGCCGCGCCTCGATCAGGCCGCTCTTCTGCCCGCGCGGCAGGTCGATCTGGGTGATGTCGCCGTTCACCACCGCCCTGGCGCCGAAGCCGATGCGGGTGAGGAACATCTTCATCTGCTCGGGCGTGGTGTTCTGCGCCTCGTCGAGGATGATGAACGAATGGTTGAGCGTGCGCCCGCGCATGTAGGCAAGTGGAGCCAATTCGATCGTTCCGCGCTCGAGCAATTTGCCGGTCTTCTCGAAGCCCATGAGATCGTAGAGCGCGTCGTAGAGCGGCCGCAGGTAGGGATCGACCTTCTGCGCCAGGTCGCCCGGCAGAAATCCCAGGCGCTCGCCCGCTTCCACCGCCGGCCGCGCGAGCACGATGCGCTTCACCTTGTCGCGCTCGAGCGCGTCCACCGCGCACGCCACGGCGAGGTAGGTCTTGCCGGTGCCCGCGGGGCCGATGCCGATGGTGCAGTCGTGGGCCAGGATGCTCTCGATGTACTGCACCTGGTGCGGCGTGCGGCCGTGAAGGTCGGAGCGCCGCGTGAGCAGCTGCGGTCCTTCCGCCTGCGCCGAATCGGAATTGCTCGAAAGCTCGGTCAGGCCGAGCTGGACATCCTCGACGCTCAGGTCGCCCGAGGCGCGATCGTAGAAATGCTCCAGCGCGTGCGCCGCGCGCTGCGCCTGCTCGCCGCGCACCGTGAATTTGCCGCCGCGGCGCGCGATGGTGACATCGAGCGCCGACTCGATCTGCCGCAGGTTCTCGTCCAGCGCTCCGCACAGGCGCGCGAGGCGCTGGTTGTCGACCGGCTCGAGCTTGACCTCGACGGCCTTACTTGCCATTCAGCAGTTCGCCGCGCAGCGAATGGCCCACGACCGCGCCGATGCGAACGTCGACGAAGCTGTCGATGAGCGTCCGCTCGCCGGGAAAGTTGACGATGCGGTTGTTGGCTGTGCGCGCCGCCAATTCAGAGTCTCTTCTTCTCGAAACCGATTCGACGAGGACCCGCTGCGTGGTGCCGACCATCGATTGGCTCGCTGCGTGATACTGGCGATCCAGCAGCGCCTGCAGCCGCTGCAGCCGCTTGCTTTTCACCTCGGGTGGCGTGTCGTCGGGCAGGTTCGCCGCGGGTGTTCCGGGGCGCGCGCTGTAGAGGAAGGAGAACGAGCCGTCGAAGCCGAGCTCTGCCGCAAGCCTGAGCGTGGCCTCGAAATCGGCCTCGGTCTCGCCGGGGAAGCCGACGATGAAGTCCGAGGTCAGGGAAAGGTCGGAACGCGCCGCGCGCAGGCGCCTCGCGATGGAGCGGTATTCGAGCGCGGTGTAGCCGCGCTTCATCGCTGCCAGCACGCGGTCGGAGCCCGACTGCACCGGCAGGTGCACGTGCGGCGCGAGCTTGTCGAGCTCGGCGTGGGCGTCGATCAGCCGTTGCGTGAATTCGCGCGGATGCGAGGTGGTGTAGCGGATACGCTCCAGATCGGGAATTTCATTCAGATAGTAGAGCAGCTCGCCGAAGTCTCCGACCTGACCATCGATAGTGCCGCGCCAGGCGTTCACGTTCTGTCCGAGCAGCGTCACCTCCTTCACGCCGCCGGCGCAAAGCGCCGCCACTTCTCGCACCACGTCGTCGAAGGGGCGCGACACTTCTGCGCCGCGCGTGTACGGCACGACGCAGAAGCTGCAGTACTTGCTGCAGCCCTCCATGATCGAAACGAAGGCCTGCGCGCCCTGCACCCGCGGCGGCGGCAAATGGTCGAACTTCTCGATCTCGGGGAAGCTCACGTCGACCTGCGGGCGCCCGGTCGCGCGCCGGCGCTCGAGGAGCTGCGGCAGCCGGTGGAGCGTCTGCGGCCCGAATACCACGTCGACGTAAGGCGCGCGCTCGACGATCGAGCCGCCTTCCTGGCTCGCCACGCAGCCGCCCACCGCGATCATGAGGCCGGGCTTCTCGCGTTTGAGGTGCTTCACGCGCCCGAGATCCGCGAACACCTTCTCCTGCGCCTTCTCGCGCACCGAGCAGGTGTTGAAGACGATGAGGTCGGCGTCTTCCGGGCGCTCGGCAGGCTCGAGGCCTTCGGCGGCGCGCAGCACGTCGGAGATCTTCTCCGAGTCGTACTCGTTCATCTGGCAGCCGAACGTGCGCAGGTAGACCTTGCCCACTAGTTTTTGCTGGCCCCTTGCTTCGCTTCGTCGGGCGTGGGGATCCAGACCTGCCGCACCTGGCCTAGCTCGTCGAGCAGGTACTTGACCTGCGTTCCGGCGGCCACGGCGCCGGGCACGACCATCCGGTTGTCCTGGTCGCGGATCCGCATGCCAGGCGCGAAGCGCGCGGCCACGCCGTCGACCGACACGATCATGTCCTGCAGGGGGCTCATCTGGCCGTCCTTCGCCTCCGCGGGGATGGTGCGCAGCTGCGCGTGCGCGCTCGCTGCGAGCGCGGAAAGCAAGACTATAAGGAGCCTGAGAAACTGCATGCCGCGATTCTACCGGCGGGCGAGAAGGGGAGTGGTGGCGAATCAGGGACTCGAACCCCGGACACACGGATTATGATTCCGCTGCTCTAACCAGCTGAGCTAATTCGCCACGTCCGGACGGGATGGGCGCCATTATAACCTCGTGGACCACGACCTGATCATCGTCGGCGGCGGGCCGGTGGGCGCAAGCCTCGCCCGCTCGGCGCACGGCCTTTCGGTCGCCCTCGTGGCGCACGAGCGCCGCGTCGCGGCGCCGCGCAAGGAGCGCTTCGACGCGCGGGTCTACGCGCTCAGCCCCGCCAACGTGGCCTTTCTCGGGCTCGCGCTGGAGGGCCTGACGCCGGTGCACGCGATGCGGATCTACGGCGACGGCGATTCGCGCATCGAGTTCGACGCCTATCGCGCAGGCGTGGCGGCGCTCGCCTACATCGTTGAGGACCGCGAGCTGCAGGACGCGCTCTGGCAAGGCCTCGAGCCGGTCGTCGGCCGGTGCGAGGGACTCGCCGTCGAGGACGATCGAGTGAGAGTGACGCTCGACGGCGCGCGCGAGCTCTCCGGCCGCCTCGTAGTCGCGGCGGACGGCGCCGAGTCGCGAATACGAGAGCTTGCAGAAATAAAAGTAACCTCCAAGACGTACGGGCAGGCCGCGGTGGTGGCCAACTTCGCGTGCGAGCGTGGCCACGGCAATGTCGCGCATCAGTGGTTCCAGGGCGGTCCGGTGCTCGCGCTGCTGCCGCTTCCCGGAGAGCACGTCTCGATGGTCTGGTCGCTGCCGACCGAGGAGGCCGCGCGGGTCGCTGCCCTCGATTCAGAGGCGATTTGCCGTGAGTTGGAGGCGGCGAGCCGCCGAGTCCTGGGTGCTTTCAAGGTGATCACGCCGGCGAGAACCTATCCCTTACGGCGCCTTGCGGCGCGGCGAATGGTCGCGCCACGCGTAGCCCTCGCGGGCGACGCCGCGCACGTGATCCATCCGCTTGCGGGACAGGGGCTCAACCTCGGGCTGCAGGACGTGCGCACTCTGTCACGGATATTGGGCGCGCGGGAGCCGGTGCGCGACGCCGGCGACTGGCGGGTGCTACGCCGCTATGAGCGGGCGCGCGCAGAGCCTATACTCGCCATGGATGCCATGGTCGACGGATTGCAGCGGTTCTTCGGTGCGCAGGGCGCCTTTGCCGCCCGGCTGCGCAACCACGGATTGAACCTCACCGACCGGCTCGAGGTCGTAAAGAACCTTCTCATCCGACAGGCCATGAACTGAGCCGATGCTGAACCGACTGCTGTTGCTGATCGCCGCGCTTGCCCTGTCCTCGGCCGCGCTTGCCGCCGACGACGCGGAGCTGCGGCGCACGCTCGAGCCGAAGCTCGGCGTGCAGATCGACGGTATCGAGCCCGGGCCGGTGCCCGGCCTCTACGAGGTGCGCTACCGCTCCCCGCAGGGCGTCCAGGTGATCTACGTCGACGCCACCGGCAACTACGTGATCCAGGGCAAGATCTACGACCTGCGCGCGGAGCGTGATCTCACCGAGGAGCGGCTGCGCAAGCTGAACGCGATCAAGTTCGAATCGCTGCCGCTCGAGCTCGCGGTCAAGATCCAGCGCGGCGACGGCAAGCGCGTGCTCGCGATGTTCTCCGATCCCTATTGCCCGGCGTGCCGGCAGTTCGAGCGCTCGCTGGCGCAGGTCGACAACGTGACGATCTACGTCTTCATGTACCCGGTGATCCGCCCCGAGAACACCGATCACTCGCGCATGGTGTGGTGCTCTGCCGATCGCGCCAAGGCGTGGCTCGAGCTCGCCGCGGCGCCCAAGCCGAAGGTGCCGAACGCGGCCAAGAGCTGCGGCGACCCCGTCGACAAGGTCCTCAAGCTCGGCCGCAGCCTCGCCGTCAACAGCACACCGACGCTGATCCTCGCCAACGGCGAGCGCGTGAGCGGCGGTCTCGCGGCGGACGACCTCAAGGATCTGCTGGACCAGACCAGCGTCGCCAAGCGCTAGTCCGGCCGCGGCGGCGGCTCGCCGCGCGGCCACATGAGCCACATCCTGCCCTGCTGGCGCATCCGGCCCGCGGCGACGCCGGCCTCGGCGCCGGTGCCGAAGTAGAAATCCGCGCGCACCGCGCCGCGGATCGCGCCGCCGGTGTCCTGCGCCGCCATCAGGCGCTCGAGCTTCTGTTCCGTGATCGGGTCGGTGGTCGCGAGATAGACCGGCGCCCCGAGCGGGACGAAGCGCCGGTCCACCGCGAGGCTGTATTCCGCCGTCAGCGGCACGCCGAGGGCTCCCGGCGGGCCCTCGGCGGCGGGCGGCAGCTCGCGGAAGAACACATAGCTCGGGTTGGAGTTGAGCGCCTCCTTCAGCCTGGCGGGATTGGCCGCCGCCCAGGCCTTGATGTTCTGCATGGAAGTCTGCTCGAGCGGCAGCTCGCCGCGGTCGACCAGGTAGCGTCCGAGCGAGCGGTACGGATGCCCGTTCTGGTCGGCGAAGCCGATACGGATGCGCTCGCCGCTTTCAAGCCGGATCTGGCCCGAGCCCTGGATCTGCAGAAAGAAGAGCTCCACCGGGTCGGCTGCCCACGCGATGACCTGCGCCGGCACGCCGCGCGCGTCGATTTCGCCTCGCGACAGATACGGAACCACGCGGCGCCCGTCGATACGGCCGCGCAGGCGCATGTTGCGCACATCGGGATTGACCGAGGCCAGGTCGACCACGATCAGGTCTTCGGGCACGCCGAAGATGGGATAGCGATTCGCTCCGCTCTGCGTGCGGCTGCCGTCGATGATCGGCTCGTAGTAGCCGGTGATGAGCCCGCTGTCCGGGCCGTCGGAAGAGACCAGCGCGTAGGGCACGAAATTGGTTTCGAAGAAGGCGCGCGCCGCGCCGGGGTCGTCAGGGGGCACCGCCGCCGCGCGAGCGCACGGCTGTGAAAAGGCGCCGCTGCGCGGGCAACCCGCGAGGAACGCGCGCAGGCTGCGTTCGAGCCCGGCGCTCGGCCAGCCCGGCAGCCCGTCGAACGTGAACTCCAGGTATTGCGCGGTCTCGGGGGCGGGCTTGGGCGGCGGACACTTCGGGCAGGGCGCGAGCGGCGCGCAGCCCGCGGTCAGTACAATCAGCGCTAGAAAGGCGCTCCGCATGTGGGTGGTCTACCTCGAAGTCCTGCTCGCGCTCGCTCTTGCGGTCTTCATCGTCTGGTTTACCTGGCCGAAGAAGAGGAAGGACGACGATCAGTGAAGCACGCGCGGCACTGAAAGCGTGAACTCCGGAATCTGCGCCTCGAAGCGCGTGCCGTCGGCGGCGACCATCTGGTAGGCGCCTTTCATCGTGCCGACCGCGGTGGCGATCGCCGCGCCGCTCGTGTATTCGAAGCTCTGGCCGGGCTCGAGCAGCGGCTGCGCGCCCACCACGCCGAGGCCGCGCACCTCCTGCACCAGGCCCTGCGCGTCGGTGATGATCCAGTGCCGGCTGATGAGCTGCGCCGCGACGCTGCCCGCGTTGCGCAGCGTGATGGTGTAGGCGAAGACGTATCGGCTCGCGGCTTCGTCCGACTGCTCGGCGAGGTATTGCGTCGCCGCGGCTACCTCGATGGCATAGACCGGGTTTTCGGACATGGCCCCGATTATGACGGCAGCCGGGCTAGAATTCCCGCCGCATGCCTTTCCGGATAGCCCCGAGCATTCTTTCCGCGGACTTCGCGCGCCTGGGCGAGGAGGTGCGGGCCGTGGTGAAGGCGGGCGCGGACCTGATTCACTTCGACGTGATGGACAACCACTACGTCCCGAACCTCACCGTCGGACCGCTGGTGTGCGCATCGATCAGGCCCCACGTGAGCGTCCCGCTCGATGTCCACCTGATGGTCCGGCCGGTCGACCGCCTGGTCCAGGACTTCGCCAAGGCGGGCGCCAACATCATCAGCTTCCACCCCGAGGCCTCCGACCACGTCGATCGCACGCTCTCGCTCATCCGCGAGCACGGCTGCAAGGCGGGGCTGGTGTTCAATCCGGCGACGCCGCTCGTCTGGCTCGACCACGTGCTCGACAAAGTCGATCTCGTGCTGCTCATGTCGGTGAACCCCGGGTTCGGCGGCCAGCAGTTCATCCCGTCGGTGCTGCCGAAGATCGCCGAGGCGCGCCGGCGCATCGCCGCCACCGGGCGGGACATCTGGCTCGAGGTCGACGGCGGGATCAAGGTCGAGAACATCGGCGAAGTCGCCGGAGCGGGCGCCGACACCTTCGTCGCCGGCTCGGCCATCTTCGGCGCCAAGGACTACGCCGCGACCATCCGCGACATGCGCGCGCGGCTCGCCGTGGTATAGTCGCCCCGCCGTGCAGCCCTTCCCTGCACAATTCGAGAAGCTCTCCTGGCGTAGCTGGCGCCGCTGGCGCCGCTAACCCAATCGCGTCCCCGCGCGGCTCGGGGCCGCGCTCCACCAAGGCCGCAAGGCAGTTCCCCTCTGGTGCAAGAGTTGGAGAGCGTTTCATGACGGAGCTCGAATTTCAAAAGCTCGCTTCTCAGGGCTACACCCGCATCCCGGTGTTCGCCGAGGCGCGCGCCGATCTGTATACCCCCCTCGCCCTGTACGGGCAGCTCGCGAACGGGCCCTACTCGTATCTTCTCGAGTCGGTCGTGGGCGGCGAGCGCTTCGGCCGCTATTCCTTCATCGGCCTCGCCTGCAGCGAGCGAATAGTGGCAACCGCCACGGCGCGCGGCTCTACGGTGCGGCGTATCGTGCGCGACTCGCGCGGCGCCGACGTGTGCGTGGAGCGGCTGGACGACGCCGACCCGTACGCGTACCTGCGCGAATGGCTTCAGCGCCACAAGGCGGCGCCGGTACCGGCGGCGCTGCGCTTCGGCGGCGGCCTGGTCGGGTATTTTGGCTACGAAACCGTGCGGCACATCGAACCGACCGCGCTCGGCGCGCCCAAGGCCGATCCGCTGGGGACACCAGACATGATCCTGCTCGTCTCCGACGAGCTGGCGGTGGTCGACAACGTGCTCGGCAAGCTCTACATGGTGGTGTACGCCGATCCCCGCGAGCCCGACGCCTGGCGCGTGGCGTGCGAGCGTGTGCGCAAGCTGAAATCGCGCCTGACCGCGCCGCTGCCGCGCGAGCTGGTGCTGCGCGAGCTGCCGGATGAGGCGCGCCCGGCCGAAGTGGACAGGACTTTCACCGAGGCGGGCTTCCTGGACGCGGTGAAGCGCGCCAAGGAGCACATTCTCGCGGGCGACGTGATGCAGGTGCAGATCTCGCAGCGCTCGTCGCGCGAGTTCGCCGCGCCGCCGCTCGAGCTCTACCGCGCGCTCCGCGGCCTGAACCCGTCGCCCTACATGTTCTACTTCGACTTCGGCGACCATCACGTGGTCGGGGCGTCGCCCGAGATCCTGGTGCGGCTCGCGGGCGACACCGTGACGCTGCGGCCGATCGCCGGGACGCGGCCGCGCGGGCGCACGCCGGAAGAGGACGCGGCCGTCGCCGCCGAGCTGCTGGCCGACGAGAAGGAGCGCGCCGAGCACGTGATGCTGATCGACCTCGGCCGCAACGACGTCGGCCGCATCGCGGCGACCGGCAGCGTGAAGCTGACCGAGAAGATGGTGGTCGAGCGCTACTCGCACGTCATGCACATCGTCTCGAACGTGGAAGGCCGCGTGCGCCCGGGGCTGGACGCGATCGACGTGCTGCGGGCGAGCTTCCCCGCCGGCACGGTCACCGGCGCGCCCAAGGTGAGGGCGATGCAGATCATCGACGAGCTCGAGCCGGTGAAGCGCGGCATCTACAGCGGCGCGGTCGGCTACCTCGGCTTCAACGGCGACATGGACGTCGCCATCGCGATCCGCACCGCCGTGCTGAAGGACGGCAGGCTCCACGCCCAGGCCGCCGCGGGTATCGTGGCCGACTCGGACCCGCGCGCCGAGTGGCTCGAGACCCAGCACAAGGCGCGCGCGCTGCTCAAGGCCGCCGAGCTCGCCTCGAGCGAGAAGCTGGCGGAGGCCGCATGATCGCCTTGATCGACAACTACGACTCGTTCACCTACAACCTGGCGCAGTACCTGGGCGAGCTCGGAGCCGAGGTGCGGGTGTTCCGGAACGACCAGATTTCAGTGGACGAAGTCGCGGCGCTGGCGCCTTCGCACGTCGTGCTCTCGCCGGGTCCGGGGACGCCCGACGATGCCGGCATCACGCTGGGGCTGATCGCGAGGCTCGCGGGCAGCGTGCCGCTCCTCGGCGTGTGCCTCGGCCACCAGGCGATCGGCCAGGCCTTCGGCGGCAAGGTGGTGCGGGCCGGGCGGGTCATGCACGGCAAGACCTCGCGCATCCGACATGATGGCGGCGGCGTCTTCGCCAGGGTTCCGGATGAATTTGTGGCAACCCGGTATCACTCGCTGGTGGTCGAGCGCGAGAGCCTGCCGGCCTGCCTCGCCGTGACCGCACAGTCCGAGGACGGAGAGATCATGGGGTTGCGCCACCGCGGCCTCGCGGTGGAAGGAGTGCAGTTCCATCCCGAGGCGCTGCTCACCGAGCACGGGCACAAAATGCTGCAGAATTTCCTGGAGGAAAACGAAACGGGGAGGGGCTCATGAAGCAGATCACGGTAGCCGAAGCGATCCAGCGCACCGTCGAGCACCGCGAGGTGTTCCACGACGAGATGCTCCACGTCATGCGCCAGATCATGCGCGGCGAGCTCACGCCGGCGCAGATCGCCGGCTTCATCATCGGCCTGAGGGTCAAGAAGGAGACCATCGGCGAGATCGCGGCCGCGGCGCAGGTGATGCGCGAGCTCGCCACGCACGTCGAGGTGCGCGACCGCAGCCACCTGGTCGACACCTGCGGCACGGGCGGCGATGCCGCGCACACCTTCAACGTCTCGACCTGCGCCTCGTTCGTCGCCGCCGGCGCGGGCATCAAAGTGGCGAAGCACATCGGGCGCTCGGTGTCGTCCTCTTCAGGCAGCGCCGAGGTGCTTGAGGCGCTCGGCGCGAATATCGGCATGACGCCCGCGCAGACCGCGGAGGCGATCGACCGGATCGGGCTCGGATTCATGTTCGCGCCGGCGCACCACTCGGCGATGAAATACGCCGCGCCGGTCAGGAAGGAGCTGGGGGTGCGCACCATCTTCAACATCCTCGGGCCGCTCACCAACCCGGCGGGCGCGGAGAACCAGGTGCTCGGCGTGTTCCACCCCGACCTCGTCGGCATCCAGGTGCGCGTGCTGCAGCGCCTGGGCTCCAGGCACGTGATGGCGGTCTACGGCCTCGACGGCCTGGACGAGATCTCGGTGTCCGCCGAGACCATCGTCGGCGAGCTGGTCGGGGGCGAGATCCGCGAGTACACCCTGCATCCTTCGCACTTCGGCCTGGAGCTCTACGACCGCCGCGCGATCCAGGTGCAGGGCGTGGACGACTCGAAGGAAATGATGCTGGCGGTGCTCGGCAACCAGCCCGGCGCGGCGCACAACATCGTGGTCCTGAACGCGGGCGCCGCGATCTACGTGGGCGGGCTGGCGAAAACCCACAAGGAAGGCGTCGAGCGCGCGCGCCACGCGATCGCGAGCGGCGACGCCCGGCGCAAGCTCGACGACTTCGTCGCCTTCGGCAGGAAGCTCAAGGGAAACTGAGGGCTTGAACATCCTCGATCGCATCATGGCGGTGAAGCGCGCCGAGGTCGCGGCCGCGAAAGCATCGATTCCTGAACAGGAAATGCACAAGCGCTCTGCTTTGGCATCGCCACCGCGCGACTTCGTTTCTTCGTTGAAAAGCCGAATCGACGCCGGAAAAGCTGCGGTGATCGCCGAGATCAAGCGTGCAAGCCCCTCGAAAGGGGTGATGCGCGAGCAGTTCGACCCGGCGGGGATCGCGAAAAGCTATGCCGCCGGCGGCGCGGCGTGCCTCTCGGTGCTGACCGACCGCGAATTCTTCCAAGGTGCGCCCGAGCACCTCGCCGCGGCGCGTGCCGCATGCACGCTGCCCGCGTTGCGCAAGGACTTCGTCTTCGACCCCTACCAGGTGCTCGAGGCACGTGCGATGGGCGCCGACTGCATCCTGCTGATCGCCGCCTGCCTTTCCGCGGCGGAGATGAAGTCGCTGGAGGGCGCAGCGCTGAGCCTCGGCATGGCGGTGCTGGTGGAGGTGCACGACGCCCTGGAGCTCGAAGCCGCGCTCACACTGCGCACGCCCCTCGTAGGGGTGAACAACCGCGATCTGCGGACCTTCGAGACGCGGATCGAAACCACGCTCGCGCTGCTGGAGCGAGTGCCCGCGGACCGCATCGTGATCACCGAGAGCGGCATCGCTTCGCCTGCCGACGTGACTCGCCTGCGCAGCCGCGGCGTGAATGCTTTCCTGGTCGGCGAGGCCTTTATGCGCGCGCCGGATCCGGGGGCGGAGCTGCGCGCGCTGTTCGGATGACGCTGGAAGCGCTCATGCGCGAGGCCGCCGCTGCCTTCGGCGCGGGAGATGCCGCGCGGGCGGAGCCGATCTTCAGGCAGATCGTGGACCTCAACCCGCGGGATGCCCAGGCGTGGCACGCGCTGGCCCTCATCACATGCAGCAGCGGGCGCGCGAACGAGGCATTCGACTGCGCGCTGCGGGCCCAGAAGCTTGACCCGCGAAATCACGTCTTCCTGAACATGGTCGGCGTCAGTTGCGTGGAGAGCGGGCGAGAAGAGGAATCGCTGCGGTGGTTCCGCCGTGCGCTGAAGGAAAAGCCGGCTGACGCGCACACTCACTACAACCTCGCCAAGGCCTTCGGAAAACTGCGCCAGTACGAAGCCGCGGAGAAGGCGTATTCCAGCGCTCTGCGGATCGATCCTTCGATGGCCGATGCCGCAAACAATCTCGCGTTCCTTTACCTGCGCGCCGGACGCTTCGAGGAAGCGCAGCGCCTGCTCGATCGGGCGCAGATGCTCCTACCCGACGACGAGACCGTGACGATCAATTTGGCGGCGGTCTTGCTTGCGCAGCGCGGTCCCGCGGCTGCAATAGGTCACCTCGAAGCGTTCCTCCGGCGTTTCCCGGACGCCGCGCACGTGCACTACGAGCTTTCCATGCGCCTTCTGGCCGAGGGGCGCTTCGCCGAGGGGTGGCGCGAGTACGCCTGGCGATACCGGATTCCCGGGTCGGAGCCTCCTCCGGGACTCGCGCACACCCTTCGCGAGGATCTTTCCGGTCAGACCGTCGCCGTCATGCTGGTGCAGGGCCTCGGTGACCAGCTTTTCTTCCTGCGCTTTGTTCCGATGGTCCGTCGGCGCGGCGCGAGCGTCATCTTCGCGTGTCCCGACAAGATGCTCGCGATGCTAGCCGGGGCACCGGAGCTGGACCGGCTCATCGGCATCGATTCCGCCGAGCTGGACGAGCTTTCCGATGCTGTCGTAGCGTCGGTGGCCGACCTTCCGTGGCTGCTGGAAAGCAACGTTGCGCCTCCGCCGTTTCGCATCGCGGTTCCCGCAGAGCGCACTGCGGCGTGGAGCGAGCGCCTGGCGGCGCTAGGTCCGCCGCCCTACCTGGGACTGACGTGGCGCGCCGGGACCGGCAGGCAGGTGACGAGCGAATTCGCACCGGCAGGCCTTGCTGCCCTCTACAAGGAAATCGACATTCCGGCGCTGGCCCGGGCCGTCCGTGGTTGGCCGGGCACGCTGCTCGCTCTCCAGCGGCACCCAGAATCAGGGGAAATCGCCGCGTTATCGCGCGCCGCCGAGCGCAAGCTGCACGACCTCACCGGCCTGAACGAGCGGCTGGACGACATGGCCGCCGTTCTGGCGCTGATCGAGGAATACGCGGGAGTGAGCAATACGAACATGCACATCCGCGCCGCGGTCGGCAAGGCGGCGCGGGTGCTCGTCCCATATCCTCCCGAGTACCGGTGGATGCACTCAGGACAGACGTCGCCCTGGTTTCCGGGCTTTCGCGTCTATCGCCAGCCCGCGTCCATGGACTGGACGCAGGCCCTGCGCGAGCTCGCGGACGACCTCTCGCCGAACCGCGGCTAGAAAGTGTGCTGGTACTGCACGCCCAGCACGTTCACGCTTGCCTTGTACGTGCCCACGATGTTGCCGTTGAACTGCAGGGCCGCCGGGTTGTTCTGGCGGTTGTTGATGTCGGCCTCACTCGCGTGGATGTAGGTATAACCGACGTCCAGCGCACCGGCCTTGGACATCTGATACTTCGCGCCGGCCGAGAACCAGTAGCGATCCGCGTCAGGCAGCCGGACAGTGCGACTCTCGGCGTTGGGCACGGGGGTCTGGTCATACGCGAAGCCTACTTTCAGCGTCCACGGCTGGGACAGCTTGTAGTTGGCGCCGATTGAAAGGCGGTAGGTGTCGTCGAAGTTGAAGTTCAGGCTGCTGAGCGTCGACCCCGCTAGCGGCCCGTCGGTCCGGACGACGGGGATCGAACTGATCTTACTCCATTGCCACCACGTGATATCGCCGAGCAGCTCGAGCTTGTCGTTCATGCGATGCGCCACGCTGACAGCGAGGTTGTCGGGCGTCTTGAGGTCGAACTTGATGTTGCCGTTCCGCAGTAACGGACTCGCGGACAATGGGCCGGGTGGCACGCCGAAGAATTCCGTGTTCCCGTCGAGCTTGTAGCTGAGCGAGGAGCGGTAGTGAACGCCAACGCGTGTGGCGGGGGCCACGTTGAACAGCGCGCCGGCGTTGAATCCCCAGGCGTCGCCGTTGAGATTGATCTGATTCTGCGCTTCGAGCCCCGGGACCCCGGCTAGAGGGGCAAGGTTCACGCCGGTAAGGATGTCGATCTTGCCCTGCTGGTAGTTGACACCGAAGCCCACGCTCACGGCGTCGCTGAACTTGTACGAAACCGCCGGGTTGACGTTGACCGTTTGCACTTCGGACTTGATGCCCTGAAAGCGGCCGATCCAGTCTGCGTCGTATTCTGTCTTCAGACCGAACGGAACGCTGACGCCGACGCCGAAGTTCCACTTCGGGTTGAGGTCCATCGCGAAGAATGCGCTCGGGACGAACGTCACGTCTCCGGCATCGCCGCCGGTCCCGGTTTTCGTCGGGTTGCTAGCGGTTGCAATCGTGCTGCCGTTATTGGAGAACTTCCACGACGGCGCGATTGCCGCGCCGCCCACCGCGACATGCATGCCCTTCGGCAGGCGCGCCATCCCGGCGGGATTCCACCAAACGGTGGTCGCGTCTTCGGCCACGGCGGCGGCGCCGGCATACGCGTTGCCCATTCCGCTGATGCCCTGCTCGTACAACGCAAAGCCGGCTGCGCGGGCCTGCTCTGCGGCAACGAATGAAAGCGCTGACGCAACGGAAAGCGCGAGTACATTCTTTTTCACTGGATTTCCCCTCTGGCTGTCGCGCCGGCTCGTCCGCCGACGCTCGGGCAAAGCTAACACCTTTAAACTGTAGCTGCAACGATGAGCCCGCACCTCCCACAGCTGAACGCCCTGATGGACGCGGCGGCGGGCGCGGTCGAAGCTCGCGACGACGCGAGAGCCGAGCCGCTACTGCTGCAGATCGTCGCACTCAATCCTCGCGATGCGGAGGCCTGGAACACGCTCGCCGTGATCGCCGTGCGCAGCGGCAGGAGCGCGGACGCCGTCGGCCTCGCCAAGCGCGCGCAGGAGTTAGACCGGCGCAATGCGGGGTATCTGAACACCCTGGGTGTCGCCTACAGCGAGGCCCACGAACCGGACCAGGCCCTGGCGTGTTTTAAACGCGCTTTGAAGGAACGTCCTGATTTGGTCGACGGGCATTACAACCTGGCCAAGGTCTACGTGAAGCTCGGCAGGACCGCCGAGGCGGAGCAGGCGTACCTTCGCGCGCGTCGGCTCGCTCCCGGCAAAGCGGAGGTCGCCGCGAATCTGGCGACCCTCTACATCCGCCAAGGTCGCCATGAGGAGGCCCTGGCGCTGATGGGCGATGCGCGTGCGCGCCTGCCCAACAGCGAATCGGTCGTGATCAATACAGCGACCGCGCTGCTGGCGCGCTCAGGGCCCGCCGCGGCGATCGGCGAGCTGGCGGCATTTCTTGAGACTCATGCGAGCGCGGCGTCCGTGCATGCCGAGCTCGGGCGGCTGTTGCTTGCCGAAGGACGCTTTGCCGACGGCTGGCGCGAGTACGCGTGGCGACACGGGGCGCCACCCTCAGGCTTTCCGGGCTGCGACGGCAAGCGCGTTCTGCTGCTGCCGGATCAGGGACTCGGTGATCACTTGTTCTTCCTGCGCTTTGTCCGCGCGCTTCGCGAGCGCGCGGCGCACGTCGCCTTCGCGTGCCCGGAAAAGCTGATCGAGTTGCTCAAGCTGAATCCCCCAGTCGACGAGGTGCGCCGTGGCGAAGACGGCGCGCACGGGTTCGATTTTTCATTGCCGATCGGCGATCTGCCTCGCTTGCTGGATGCGCCGGACACGCCGCCGCCAGTCGCGATTTCCGTGGCGCCCGAGCGGCTCGCGCAGTCGCGCGAGCGCCTGGCGCGCCTCGGGCCGCCTCCCTACCTCGGCGTCACCTGGCGAGCCGGAGCCCGAAAAGACAATCGCTCCGAATTCGCCGCGCGAGGCGAAGATCCGCTGCAGAAGGAGATCGACCTCTCGGCCTTGGCCTGCGCGGTGCGCGGCTGGCGCGGCACCGTGCTGATCATGCAGCGCCTGCCTCGTGAGGGAGAGATCGCGGCGTTCGAGAAGGCGCTCGGCCGCCCTTGCCCCGACCTCAGCGCGGTAAATGAGGATCCCGCGGGCATGGCGGCGCTCCTCTCCATGCTCGAGGAGTACGTCGGTGTCAGCAATACCAACGTGCATATTCGCGCCGGAGTGGGTCGACCCGGGCGCGTCCTGATTCCCTTTCCCGCGGAGTTTCGTTGGATGAACGCGGGCGGCGACAGTCCATGGTTTCCCGGGTTCTCGCTCTACCGCGAGTCGCCCGCGCGGGATTGGCGGCCCGCGATGAGCTCGCTCGGGAGCGACATAAGTTCTTGATTCATACCTAATACGGCAGCCATGGCAAGCGGGCTCTCCCCACAAGTAGTAGCGCTGATGCAGACCGTGGCCGGCGCCTTGCAGGCAGGCGACGAGGGCACGGCCGAGAACGCGCTTCGGCAAATCGTGGCCGAGAATCCGCGCCACGCGGATGCGTGGCACATGCTCGCGGGGCTCATCATTCGCGCGGGGCGCGGAGGCGAGGCGATCGAGAGTGCCCTGCGCGCCCACGAGCTGGATCGGCGCAACTCTGCGTACCTCAATACGCTGGGCATCGCCTATGCCGAGGCGCAGCAGCTGAACGACGCCGTGCGCGTCTTCAAGCGCTCGCTCAAGGAACGGCCGGGCCGCGCCGACAGCCACTACAACCTCGGCAAGGCCCACGCCAAGCTCGGAGAACTTGCGGAAGCCGAGCGCTGCTACCTCCGCGCGGGCCAGCTCGATCCGGAGCGTGCCGAAGTCATCAATACGCTCGTCGCGCTCTATTCGCAGCAGGGTCGCTACCACGACGCGCTGCCGCTCCTGGCGCAGGCGCGCGCGCGCAGGCCGGAAGATGAAATCGCCGCCATCTACAGCGCGCTCGCCGCTCTGGCGACATCGGGGACGGATGCCATGCTTGAAACGCTCTCCGAGTTTGTCCGGCGCCGACCCGATTCGGTCGCAGCGCGCGAAGAGCTGGCGTTGCGTCTCCTGGCCGAGGGCCGATTCGCCGAGGGCTGGGGTGAGTACGCCTGCCGACGCATTCGTCCCGCGGCAGCGCGGGCGCCCGGCTTGCGGGCTCGCCGCGTGCTATTGCTGCAGGAGCAAGGTCTGGGCGACCACCTTTTTTTCCTGCGCTTCGCCCCTGCGCTTCGCGAGCGCGCTGCCTCCGTCGCATTCGAATGCCCGGCGAAGCTTCGTCCGCTGCTGGAGGGAAACGGAGTGGTCGATGTGCTGCCCGCCGATGCCGGTGCGCGCAGCGAGTTCGACGTCGCCCTGCCGCTGGGCGATCTACCCCTGGCGCTGCTGGATTGGACTACGCCGGCCGCGTTTCCCGTCGTATCGCGGCGCGCTTCCGAATGGCGCGAGCGCCTCGCGGCAATAGGCCCGCCGCCTTATATGGGCGTCACCTGGCGCGCCGGGACGAAGCAGGAGGACAAGGCCGAATTCGCCGGGCGTGACTTGGGCGCGCTGTACAAGGAGATTGCAATCGAGCCGCTCGGCGCTGCGTTGCGCGAATGGCACGGGACGGTTCTGGTGCTGCAGCGCCTGCCGATGCCGGGCGAGATCGAAATTTTTTCGAAAGCCCTCGGTCGACGCGCGCACGACCTTTCAGCGCTCAACGAGAACCTCGAGGACATCGCGGCGGTGCTTGCGCTCATCGCAGAGTACGTCGGCGTGAGCAATACGAACATGCACATCCGCGCCGGGCTCCAAAAGACGGCGCGCGTTCTGGTGCCATTTCCGCCCGAATTTCGCTGGATGAACGAGGGCGACCGCAGTCCGTGGTTCCCCGGCTTCCAGCTCTACCGCCAGCCGCCCGGCCGGGATTGGCGCGACGTGCTGCATTCCCTTCGATCCGACATAAGTCATTGATTTGTTGGATCCTGAACCTCCAAACGCGCGGATTTTGTCCTGTTGCATGGATGCAACGGGCGGCGGCGTTTGTTAGGGAATTTCAAGGAAACCTTTGCTACGGAAAACAGGGGGTTGGCAAACTGTGCGCAGCTTCCGCCGTTCGGGGGTCATCGCCGGTGACGGCGGTTTGTGGGTTAAACAAACAACGGGAGATGTATTCATGCAGAAGAAACTGATAGCGATTGCCGTGGCAGGCGCGCTCGCCCCGGCCGCCTCGATGGCCCAGTCGACGGTCGAGATCTACGGCCGCGCGAACATGGGTATCGACCAGTATCAGGCGACAGGCTCCACCACCGGCACCGGCGATTTCAAGAGCCGCCTGCGGGTATTCGACTTCGGCTCGCGCCTGGGCTTCCGCGTCAACGAGAGCCTCGGCGGCGGCATGCGCGCCTTCGTGGTGATGGAAACCGGCGTCAACATCGATTCCGGCAGCAACCTTGGCCAGAGCGGATCGGCGAACGCCTCGACCGGTTTCTGGGCGTCGCGCGATTCTTACGCCGGTATCGGCGGGGACTGGGGCGACGTGCGCTTCGGCCGCCAGTCGCCGTACTACGGCAACGGCATCATCATGCAGGCGGGCTCGAACTACATTAACCAGGGGATGGACAGCGCGTTCAGCTTTGGCGGCGCGCTGGGTACACCCGTCGGCCGTGAGTCGAACGTCGCGTCGTACAACACCCCGACCTTCGGCGGCTTCAACGCCTCGCTGAGCTGGGGTCCCGGCGGCTCGACCGGCAGCGAAGGCGGCGCGTACACCGGCACCGCTCAGGGCAAGGAGCAGGCCTACGCGGCCACCGCCCGCTATAGCGGCGGTCCGTTCCGCGCGCAGGCCGACTACGGCAAGCGCAAGGATCTGAGCAACGTCAGCGGCCAGAACCGCGTGGCCTGGAAAGTCGGCGCTGGCTGGTCGTATGCGCCGGGCTCCCAGATCTCGGCGATCTTCGGCAACGAGAAGAACGAGGGAATCGCAGCGCCGATCACCTTCGGCGGCATCGTATTCGCGAACAACACCGTCAAGCCCAACGCCAACATCTGGATCCTCAACTGGGAACACATGATGGGGCAGTGGCAGTTCCTCGCGCAGTACGCGAAGTTCGACAAGATCAAGAACCTGGTCACCGATCCGGGCAATACCGACGCTCAGGGCTTTACGCTTGCGGCGAAGTACTTCCTGTCCAAGCGCACCGGCGTGTACGCGTCCTTCAACCAGATCAAGAACAAGGACAACGCCTGGTGGGATATCTCCAACGGCGGCTCGAGCTCCAACCCGACCACGACCGTGGCAAACCGGGGTTACGATCCGCGAATCGTCGCCCTTGGCGTGATGCACAACTTCTAAGACGTAGAAAACTACGCACCAAGACGGGCGCCGCGAGGCGCCCGTTTTTTTTCTGGTGTTACCCTAGCGGGGTGATCAATGTTGACGGACTGATCGCCCAAGTCGATCGGGCGTTGCGCACGGTCAGCAGCATTGCAGATGCGAGCCGCGCTTCCCCCGCTGAAGCGTTCCCGGAGGCCGAGCTCACCGAGCTCGACCGCAGGCACGCCGCGGCGCTCATGCGCGTGAATCACGTGGGCGAGGTGTGCGCCCAGGCGCTTTATCAGGGGCAGGCGCTGACGGCGCGCGACCCGCACGCCCGCCAGGCGCTCGAGCGTGCGGCGCGCGAGGAAGAGGACCATCTCGCGTGGAGCGCGGATAGGGTGCATGAGCTCGGCGGCCGCACCAGCCTGCTCAATCCGCTCTGGTACGCGGGCGCGTTCGCGATCGGAACCGTGGCGGGAGCGCTCGGGGACCGGTGGAATCTGGGGTTTCTGGCCGAGACCGAGCGCCAGGTCGAAGAGCATCTTTCGGGGCATCTCGAGCGCCTTCCTGCCGAGGATGCACGCACCCGCACGCTCGTCGAGGCAATGCGGGCCGACGAGGCGCGGCATCGCGACACGGCGCTGAGGCTGGGAGCAGCAGAGCTGCCGGCACCGGTGAGGCTTGCGATGCGATTTGCCTCCAGGCTCATGACGCGCGTCGCCTACCGCGTCTAAACGCGCCGGAGCAGCTTCTCCTTCAGCTCGTCGGCCTTGATGTAGGCGAGCCGGATCTCGTAGCGCAGTTGCGGCTGTGCGCGTGCCGGACCTTCGATCTGCTCTTCCCACCACCTCACCGGCTTGATGGTGCAATGGGCGTTGCCGCCGCTCGGCAGGCGCTTTCGCGCCGGAAAGCAGGCCACGTTGGCGTAGACGAAGCTATTGGCGTAACCGAAGAGCTCTCCCAGGATCCACGGCACGTCTTCCTCCGGACAGTGCTCCAGGACGTCGGTGCAAATGACGCCGTCGAATTTGCCGCTCGGCAACGCGGTGAACGGCCGGTACCCCGGGTCATAGCAGCGGATCTCGTCGACGCCCCAGTACGAGCGGATATCGGGATACTCGGTGCGCTCGTCTTCATCGGCGATGCGAAACGGCAGGTACTGCTGGCCTTTGCCCGCCCCGTAGTCGAGGATCGTCCTCGCGCCGGTAAGCTTGATCAGCCTTTTGATTCGAGCCGCTTCCTTCGGCAGGCTCTCGCCCGGAAAGGTCTGCTCCGGCGGGATGCCGAGGTGGGTCTCGCCTTGCAGGTGCATGAGCTGATACTGCTCCACGAGACGCCGGTAGCGCGAGCTGGGCGCCGCGCGGCTGAATTTCGTCGCCATCGCTAGCCCTCTACGATCTCGAAGTCCTTGGTAATCTGCGCAGTCTTCACGAGCATTGCCGTGGCGGAGCAGTATTTATCATGCGAAAGGCGGATCGCGTGCTCCACCAGGTTCCGCTTCAGGGCGCGTCCCCGTACGCTGAAGTGCATGTGAATGCGGGTAAATACCTTCGGATCGGTTTCAGCGCGTTCAGAGGTAAGCTTGACGTCGCAGCCAGTGACGTCCTGGCCGCTCTTTTTCAGGATCACCACCACGTCGTACGCGGAGCAGCCTCCGGTTCCGACGAGCACCATCTCCATGGGGCGAGGGGCCAGGTTGCGTCCGCCGCCGTCGGGTGCCCCGTCCATGGTTACAAGGTGATTGCTGCCTGTTTCGGCGACGAAGCTCATGCCAACGCCGGTCCAACGAACGCTGCATTCCATTTGCGGGTCCCCTATGCCGTCCCGTATGGTAAATAAAATCCAAGTCCGGTGAACCGCAGCCTCGTATGGATAACCTCCATGCCGCTCGAGCGCACGCCGCGCGGCGTGAGCTCCTCCATGGCGTCGGCGAGATACCGGATCATCGTTCCGTCCGCTGCGATGGAGTCGCTGGGATGGCGCAGCCGCGTAACACACGTGTCGCCGACCGCAAGCCGCGCTGTGCTTCTGAAGCGCTGTGAAGGTGCCTCCGCCGCGATAATCGGTAAGCTCGCGTATAGCGACAGCGACTTCCCGAAGGTTGCGCCAACGCTGCTCGAGGCGCTAAGCCAGTTGCGATCCGCTGGCGTCAAGCTGATCGCGGATTTCAGCGACGACCGTACCGGCAACCCTTTGAGGGGCCGGTTCGACTGGCAGATCGCCAATCTCGCCGACCTGCTGGTCGCCAGCACACCGGAGCTCGCCGAAGTGTTGCGGTCCTTTTCTCCGGTTCCCGCCAGGGTTATCACGGATCCTGTCGAGGGCAAGCGCGGTGAACCGCGAGAGTCCGGGGTATCGGCTGCCGCCGAGGGGCCGGTGCGTTTGCTCTGGTTTGGCCATTGGAACAAGGTACCCGGCCTGGCGCCCGGATTGGCACAGCTCGATCGCTCAACCTCGTCGAAGCGCCTATCGCTGGTGATCGTGACGTCGCCGGGCTTCGGTGCGGAGCAGGTCGCACAGGAGGTCGATGGCCGTTGGCGCACGACCGGCAGCGCATGCACATTTCGTCCTTGGTCGGTTGCAGCCGTATTCGATGAGCTTGCGCGGTGCGATGCCGTAGTCATTCCCGCGGAGCCGAACAATCGCCGCGACGCCGTGCGAAGCCCCAATCGCTTCACCGAATCGGCGTGGGCCGGACGCTTCGTCATCGCGCACCCTCTTCCTTCATATCAGGGTCTCGCCGATTTCGGTTGGGTGGGCGAGGACCTGGGAACGGGGCTTTCCGAATTCCTCGCCGATGGGATCGAGGCAAGACGCCGGGTCCTGGCGGGCCAGGACTACATTGCGAGGCACTTCACTCCGAGCGTGATCGCCAACGCCTGGAACGAGGCGCTCGTTTCCACCGGAATCGGGGTCCGAAATGAATGAGGCGGCGGAGGCCTACTTTCGCTGGTTCTACGATCAGGGAATCTGGAAGCGGATGCACTATCGCGGGGTGCGCATCCTGAAGGTGCCAAGCGACCTGTGGAACTATCAGGAGATTTTCGTCGAGCACCGGGTCGAATGGGTGCTCGAAACGGGAACGCGCCACGGCGGATCCGCGCTGTTCTTCTCTGACTTGCTGCAGCTCAACGGCTCGAAGGGCCGGGTGATCAGCATCGACGTCGACGCCGCCGCGAACATCGTCGCAGGCCATCCCAACATCGATTTCCTGCTGGGCGACAGCGCCTCGCCCGGCATGGTCGATCGCGTCCGATCACTCCTGCCGAGCGTGCGCGGGACCTTGTTCGCCATTCTCGATTCCGACCACACCAAGGCGCACGTTCTGCAAGAGCTCGAGGCGATCTCCGTCCTCCTGAAGAAGGGCGATTACCTCGTCGTCGAGGATACCTGCGTGAACGGACATCCGGTCCGTCCGCAGTTCGGGCCGGGGCCCTACGAAGCGGTGGAGGAGTTCATGAGAAGGCGGCCCGGCGAGTTCCTGCACGACCAGGCGAGGGAGTCGAAATTCGGCTTTACCGCCTCGCCGCGGGGCTACTTCGTGCGCGCGTGATCAGCGCTTTGTGCTTCGCGCCAATCCCCTTCGAGACGCGTGCCTCCATACTGAAGGATTATCTATTTAATTCAGTTTGTTATAACGATTTCGCAGAAACGCCAGCGCGGCGTGTTGCCCCGCAGCATTGAGGCGCGCATAATCGCGCCGGGATGCAGTAAGTCTCCTCCACCCTCCTCCTTTGGTGGATTCGGCGCAACTCTCGAGAGTTGCGCCATTTTTTTGGGTACAATCCGCCACTTTTCTCGAAGCGGCAGCAATGAAAACCTACACGGCGAAGGCAGGCGAAGTCGAGCACGGCTGGTTCGTGGTCGATGCGCAGGACAAGGTGCTCGGCAAGCTCGCCACACAGATCGCGATGCGCCTGCGCGGCAAGCACAAGCCCGAATACACGCCGCACGTCGACACCGGCGATTACGTCGTCGTCGTGAACGCGGCCAAAGTGCGCGTCACGGGTAGAAAGACCGAGGGCAAGATCTACTATCGGCACTCGGGATATCCCGGCGGCCTGAAGGTGACCAATTTCGCCAAGCTCCGCGCGACCCGGCCCGAGCGCGTGCTGCAGCACGCGGTGAAAGGCATGCTTCCCAAGGGCCCGTTGGGTTACGCGATGCTGAAGAAGCTGAAGGTGTACGCGGGCGGCACCCACCCGCATTCGGCGCAGCAACCCAAGGCACTGGAGATCGGATAAATGGTCGGCGACTACTACTACGGCACGGGCAGGCGCAAGAGCGCAGTCGCGAGGGTGTTCATCAAGCCCGGCAAGGGCGATTTCGTGGTGAACGGCAAGCCGGTGGACCAGTTCTTCGGGCGCGAGACCGGACGCATGGTCGTGCGCCAGCCGCTCGAGCTCACGAAGAGCGCCGCGAGCTTCGACATCCTGGTGAACGTTTACGGCGGAGGCGAGAGCGGCCAGGCGGGCGCCGTGCGCCACGGCATCGCCCGCGCGTTGATCGAGTATGATGCCGGGCTGAAGAGTCAGCTGAGCGCGGCCGGCCTGGTGACGCGCGATGCGCGCGAAGTGGAGCGGAAAAAGGTCGGCCTGCACAAAGCGCGGCGGCGCAAGCAGTATTCGAAACGGTAGAGAAGTGCATCTCGATCGAAAAGCCGCCCGCGGGCGGCTTTTTTGTTCCTGGGATCGGACGGCATGGTAAGAGCGGGAATCGTTGGCGGCACCGGCTACACCGGCGTGGAGCTGCTCAGGCTTCTCGCGCAGCACCCGCAAGTGGAGCTGCGTGCGATCACCTCGCGCAAGGAGGCGGGCACTGCGGTCTCGGCCATGTTCCCGAGCCTGCGCCGGCACGTGGACCTCGCCTTCAGCGAGCCGAAAGCCGACGCGCTGCGCGGCTGCGACGTGGTGTTCTTCGCCACGCCGAGCGGAGTGGCGATGGCCGAAGCGCGCGCCCTGCTCGAGAGCGGAGCGCGTGTAATCGATCTCTCCGCGGATTTCCGCATCAAGGATGTCGCGGAGTGGGAGCGCTGGTACAAGCTGAAGCACGCCGCCCCGGAGCTCGTGGCCGAGGCGGTGTACGGGCTGCCGGAGCTCAACCGCGAGCGCCTGGCGGGCGCGCGCCTCGTGGCCAACCCGGGGTGCTATCCGACCGCTACGCAGCTCGCGTTGCTGCCGCTTGTGGAGGCGGGGATAGTCGATCTCGATCACCTCATCGCCGATGCGAAGTCGGGTGTGAGCGGAGCCGGCCGCAAAGTGGAGTTGCATCTCGGATTTTCCGAGGCGTCGGATAACTTCGCTGCCTACAGCGTTCCGGGCCACCGGCACTGGCCGGAGATCCGCCAGGGGCTTGCCCAGGCCGCGAGACGGGAAGTGGGCCTCGTATTCACGACTCACCTCCTGCCGCTGATTCGCGGCATCGAAGTAACTGCCTACGCGCGCATTACCCGCGAGGCCGACTTCCAGCAGCTGTTCGAAAAGCGCTATGCACGCGAGCCGTTCGTCGACGTGATGCCCGCGGGGAGCCACCCGGACACGCGCTCGGTGCGCGCCGCAAACCTGTGCCGCCTCGCCGTGCATCGCCCCCCGCAGAGCGCGAGGGGCTCCGACACGCTGGTGGTGCTGTCGGTGATCGACAACCTGGTGAAGGGCGCCTCCGGCCAGGCGGTGCAGAACATGAACCTGATGTTCGGTCTTCCGGAGACGGCGGGCCTCACTCAGGTTCCGGTGGTGCCGTGAAGAGCTGGACCAAGGCGCTACGCCGCCGCTTCGGCATCGCCACGTCGCGTGTCGAAATTCACAACGCGCTGCCGTGGTATTGGCGCTGGCTCGGCATCGCGGCGCTGCTTGGTATTTCTGCCGCTTCGGCGGCCTGGATCTACGACGCCGGCAGGCGCTTCGCCGGCTTCGACCGCAGCGAGGTCCAGGAGGAGCTCAGCCGCGTCAGCCGCGAGCTGGACACCGCACGCTCGGAGCTCGAGCGGCTGCGCGCCGTGGCGAATGCCGCCGACAGCCGGCTCTCCATCGAGCGCACCGCGCAGCAGAAGCTCGCCCAGCAAATCCGCACTCTCGAGCAGGACAATGCACGCCTGCGTGAGGAATTGGGCACATTCGAGACGATGGTGACCTCGGAGGCGCGCACCGGCAGCGCGCCGGCGATTTACCGCTTCCAGGTGGTAGCGGACGTGTTGCCTGGCGAATATCGCTACCGGCTGCTTCTAGTCACCCCGAGCTCGCGGCGCGAGCGCGAGTTCAATGGACGGCTCGAGCTCGTCGTCAGCCTGACGGAAGAGGGGCGCAATGCTATGATGAGCTTCCCGGAGCAGGCGGACGCGGCTGCCTTCCGCTTGGCTTTCAAATACTACCGTCGGGTCGAAGGGACGTTCCGGGTGAACCCGAAGGCGAAGGTGGAAAGCGTGCAGGTGCGCATCTACGAGACTGGCTCCAGCCAGCCGCGCGCAACTCACTCGGTGGCCGTAGGGCCGAAGGGAGCATGAAATGTTCAGCAAATCGAGCAAGCCGCAGAACCGGATCGACAGCCTCATCGGAACGACTACCCGGATCGAGGGCAACGTGATCTTCAGCGGCGGATTGAGAGTCGACGGCATGATCCGCGGCAACGTCAGCGCGGTGGCCGACCAGCCCGGCACCCTGGCGGTGTCGGCCGACGCGCGCATCGACGGCGAAGTGCAGGCGTCGCATATCGTGGTCAATGGCACCATCCACGGACCGGTGCACGCGACCGAGACTCTCGAACTACAGGCGGGGTCGAAGGTCAAAGGGGATGTGCACTACAAGACCATCGAAATCCATCCTGGCGCCGTGGTTGAAGGACGGCTGGTGCACCATCCCGCGGAGGTGAAGGGTGTGGAGCTCAAGCTCGCGGCGGCAAACCAGGAATAGTCACGGAATAGTCCACGGGGTAACCCACGGAGTGAATGTATGAACGCAGTAGCCGAGATGCCATCCCCGCTGTCCTTCAGCGACAGCGCGGCCAACAAGGTCAAGCAGCTCATCGACGAGGAAGGCAACCCCGAGCTCAAGCTCCGGGTATTCGTCACTGGTGGCGGCTGCTCGGGCTTCCAGTACGGCTTCACGTTCGACGAGGTGCAGAACGACGACGACGCGGTGATGCAGAAGAACGGCGTCACCCTGCTTATCGACCCGATGAGCTACCAGTACCTCACCGGCGCCGAGATCGACTACCAGGAAGGCCTCGAAGGCGCGCAATTCGTGATCAAGAACCCCAACGCGCAGAGCACCTGCGGTTGCGGGTCGTCTTTCTCCGTCTAGATTTACAACTCCAGATCGGCCGTCAGGCGCGCCAGGGCGCTGTCCCAGGCGCCGCCGCATGCCTGCCGGTAAACGCGCGCGTGCGTGAGCCAGCGCGACGTTTCGCCCTCGACGCCCCAGCGCCATTCGGCTGGATGCGTGACGAGCACGCGTGCCGGCTTTCCGAGCGCATCGCGCAGATGGACGTTGGTGTTGCTGACGGCAACGTAATCGTCGAGCAGCGAGAGCACCCCGAGCGCCGCGGCCAGATCGTCATTCACGGAGGAAAAGTCGTGCACCTGCCTGCCCGCAGCCGACGCAAGGCTTGCGAGATCCTGCGCCAGCGAGCCGCGCTGCACCGAAATCAGCGTCCCGCGGCTGCGCCCGAGCGCCTTGCCGAGCGCCTCGGGTGCGAGGCGCTTGAAGAACGTGGCGCCCGGCTCGGCCATGTCTTCCCAGCGCTGGCCGCCCTGCCAAGTCACGCCGATGTACGGCGGCGGGCCGCAACGCGCCAGCCGCTCGCGCGCCTCCTCGATCCGGCTCGCGGCCGGCTCCAGATGCAGCGATGGGGCAGCCTCGCCGCCGACGATCGCGGCAAGGTCCCCGGCCAGCACCCGGACGCCGTGCGCCGGCGGGAGTAGAGCCCAGCGCGCGGGAAGGATCGCCTGAAGGCGCGGCTCGATCTCGAGGTGCAGGCTCGCCGCGACGCGCTCGACCGGCGGAGCAAAACGCAGGAAGAAAAGGACATCTCCCAGGCCCTGCTCGCCGCAGATGATCACTGGCTTGCCGTGAAGCTCTTCGAGCGTCGGAGTCGTCGTCGTAAAGGATTTCCCCGATGCGGCGAACCAGCGAGCCCTTGGAGGTCGCCATAGGTATTCGCGCCAGCCTTTGGCATACCGCCCCGTCGACAGCAGCAGGCTCGCCTTTCCGAAATGCGCGTCCACGGCGTTTGGATCATCGCGAATGACGCCGTCGAGCTCGGCAAGCGCCTGGTCCTGCTCGCCCAGATCGAGCCGCGCCAATGCGCGGGTGACGCGATAACCGGGATGCGCGGGCGCGAGCGCCACGCATCGGTCAAGCGTTGCCACTGCCTCCCGCGACCGTTGGGTTGCGCGCTGGATCTGAGCGAGGTTCACCAGCAGATCGGCCTCGTCGGGAAAAATCTCGAGCGCGGACCGCACGGACACTTCCGCCTCGTCGAATCGTCCGGATTGCACCAGGACATAGGCGAGGTTCACGCGCGCGGCGGCGTTGCCGGGCTGCAGTTGCGCGGCGCGGGCAAATGCCCTCACGGCATCTTGGAATTGCCGCTCGGCCCGATAGAAATTCCCGAGGTTGAACCACGCGTCGGCATTGCCGGGGGACCTCTCGATCAGGCGTCGCAGCACGAGGATCGCCTCGTCGCGCTGCTCGGACTGCCAGAGCGCGTAGGCGAGCATTAGCCGGGGGCGCGGCGAATCGGGGTCCAGACGAACCGCCTTGCTGAGCGCCTCGGCCGCCTCGGGGAAGCGACCGGCGGCGAGTGCCGCCTCGGCGATGCGAAGCTGCTCTGCTGCCACGGCGCCGCGCGCCAAGCTACTCCAGCTGCGCTAGGTTGCTGTTGGCGAGGAGTTCGAGGCGCGCGATGAGCGGCGCGGCGTAGGCGTGGAAAGCGGCGAGCTCGGCGGTGGGGACCGGGGACGCAGCCGGCATCGCGATCGACAACGGATTGCGCGACTGCCCGTTGACGCGGAACTCGTAGTGCAAATGGGGTCCGGTCGCCCAGCCGGTCTGGCCGACGAAGCCGATGGTGTCGTTCTGCTCGACGCGAGCGCCACGCTTTACCGCGATGCGGCTGAGGTGCGCGTACACGGTGGTGTACTGGCCCGGATGGCGCAGGATGACGGTGTTGCCGTAGCCGCCGCGCGGTCCCGCGTACTCGACGACCGCGCCGCCCACCGCGCGCACACGCGTGCCGGTCGGCGCTGCGTAGTCGATTCCCTGGTGCGCCCGCCAGGCCTTGGCGATCGGATGCACGCGCAGGCCGAAGCCCGAGCTCACGCGGGAGAACTCGAGCGGCGCGCGCAGGAAGGCCTTGCGCAGGTTGTTGCCATCGGGCGCGTAGTAGCCGTTGCCGTAGTGCACCGCGCGAAACGTCTTGCCCCGGCTCGAGAATTCCGCGGCGAGGACGCGGCCCGCCCGCACCGGCCGCCCGGCGAGGTGATGGAGCTCGTACACCACAGTGAACTGGTCGCCCTTGCGCAGGTCGCGGTGAAAATCGATGTCGCCGCCGAAGATGTCGGCGAGCTGCATGGCGACGCCGTCGGGGATGCCCGCGGCGTCGCTTGCGGCGAAGAGCGAGCTTTGCACCACGCTCGACTTCATCGCCACCTGGGTGTAGAGCGCGGCGCGCTCCTCGCTCGAGCGCAGCTCCTCGCCCTCGCGCGAGACCTGTACCAGCGTGTCGCGGGCGGTGAGGAAGCTGAGCGCCACCAGCCTGCCTTCGGCGCTCACCTCGGCCGCAACGTTGTAGCCGGGGCGCAGCGCCTGGAGGGCGCGCTGGTGCGCGAGCAGTTCCGCCTCAGCACCGGCAAGCCCGAGCCGCGAGAGAAAAGCGCTCAGGGTATCGCCGCGCTGATAGCGTTCTTCGCGGATGTAGGAGGCGGGAGAGGGCAGCAGGGCTTCAGCCGGAATCGGCAGCGCCTCGACCGATGAGGTCGGGGAGAGCAGCGCCTCGGCATCGGTCGAGGGCGCGATGGTCGCGAAAGCGGCTACCGCGCCGAAAACGGCGAGGACGGCGATGGCGGCGCTGCGTGCAAACGGCCCGAGAACGCCCATAACCAGCTAGAATCCCTTGTTATTCAGATGCCTGCGGGAAGTGTAGCAAAGTTCTCAGGGCGCGCAAATACACGAATGTCAACGCTGGTACAGGCTGTTGAGACTATCCGCAGGGGCTGCGAGGAGCTGATAGTCGAGGACGAGCTCGTCAAAAAGCTTCAGAGCGGCCGCAAGCTCCGGGTCAAGCTCGGCCTGGATCCGACCGCGCCCGATCTGCACCTGGGCCACACCGTGGTCATCAACAAGCTGCGGCACTTCCAGGAGCTCGGCCACCAGGTCCAGTTCCTGATCGGCGACTTCACCGGCATGATCGGCGACCCCACCGGCAAGAACCAGACGCGTCCGCCGCTTTCCCGCGAGCAGATCCTCGCCAACGCGCAGAGCTACCGCGAACAGGCGTTCAAGATCCTCGACCCGCGCGCGACGCAGATCCTGTTCAACTCCGAGTGGTCGGACAAGCTCGGCGCCGAGGGCATCATCCGCCTGGCGGCGAAGTACACCGTATCCCAGCTCCTGGAGCGGGACGATTTCTCCCGGAGGTTCAGGGAAGAAAAACCCATTGCGGTCCACGAGCTGCTCTACCCGCTGGTGCAGGGCTACGACTCGGTCGCGATGAAGGCCGACGTCGAGCTCGGAGGCACCGACCAGAAGTTCAACCTCCTGGTCGGACGCGAGCTCCAGAGGGCATGGGGCCAGGAGCCGCAGGTCATCCTGACGATGCCGCTCCTCGAGGGCCTGGACGGCAAGGAGAAGATGTCGAAGTCGCTCGGCAACTATGTCGGCATCGCCGAGCCTCCCCAGGAGATCTTCGGCAAGCTGATGTCGATCTCGGACGAGCTCATGTGGCGCTACATCGAGCTCCTGTCCTTCGAGCCGCTCGCAACGGTGCGGCAGTGGAAGGACCAAGTAGCGCAAGGGGGAAATCCGCGGGACGTGAAAGTGCGGTTCGCGAAGGAGATCGTCGCGCGCTTCCACGGGGTCGAGGCGGCGCGCCGGGCGCAGGAGGACTTCGAGAGCCGCTTCCGCGAGGGCGCGCTGCCCGAGGACATGCCGGAGGTCACCGTAAAGGCGCCCGAAGGGGGAATCCTGATCGTGCACTTGCTCAAGCAGGCGGGTCTAACGCCGAGTACCTCTGAGGCGCAGCGCATGATCGAGCAGGGCGGGGTCAAGCTCGACGGCGAGCGCGTGTCGGACAAGGGCTTGAAGCTGCGCGCCGGCACCACGGTCGTGGCGCAGGTCGGAAAGCGAAAATTCGCTCGAATCAGGATCGAGTGATGTACGAGGTCTACGCGATCAAGTACGCGCACCACGCGCGGCGCAGATCGGAGAACTTCATCGGCGGTGATCCGCACGACGGGCCGATGCCGCTCGATTACTTCGTCTGGCTGATCCGCGGCGGCGGCCGCGAGGTGGTCGTCGACACCGGCTTTTCGGCGGCGGTGGCGGCGAAGCGCGGCCGGGATCACATTCGCTGTCCCACCGCGGGCCTCCGGCTTCTCGGGACGGAATCGAAAACCGTCAGGGATGTGGTCATCACCCATCTCCACTACGACCACGTCGGCAACTTCGATCTCTTTCCCGCTGCGACCCTCCACTTGCAGGACCTCGAGATGCGCTACGCCACCGGGCGCTACATGGGGCACGAGTGCTTCCGCGGGGCGTACGACGTCGAGGACGTGGTCGGCATGGTGCGCCGGGTGTACGAGGACCGCGTGCGCTTCCACGAGGGCGACGCCGAGCTCGCGCCCGGGATTTCGCTGCACCTGATCGGCGGCCACACCATGGGACTGCAGGTGGTGCGCGTGCAGACGCGCCGCGGGTGGGTGGTGCTCGCGTCCGACGCGAGCCATTTCTACGCCAACATGGAAGAGACTCGCCCGTTCCCGATCGTCTGGTCGGTGGCCGACATGGTTGACGGCTACCGGAAGCTCGGCGCGCTGGCGCAGTCGCCCGCGCACATCATCCCCGGGCACGACCCGCTGGTGCTCGAGCGCTATCCGGCCCCGTCCAGGGACTTGCAGGGAATCGCCGTCAGGCTGGACTGAGGTCCGGTCAGAGCAACTCGTTGATCGAGTAGGCTGCCTGGTCCTTGAGCTTGTGCCAGAGGCCGCGCCGGTTCCATTTCTCCAGGTCGATCTCCGCGGCGCGCGCCACGTACCGCTCGAAGATCGCGTCGAGACGCTGCGCGATGCGCCCGTCCAGGATCCCGAGCGTGACCTCGTCGTTCGTCTCGAACGAGCGGTCGTCGAAATTGGCGGAGCCGACCGCGCTGTAGATGCCGTCGACGGTCATCACCTTCTGGTGCAGGAGCGTGTGCGGGTACTCGAACAGGCGCACGCCGTTACGCATCAGCTTCTCAAAGTTGCGATGGCCGGCGTGCTGCACCATCGGGTTGTCCGAGCCGCTGGTGGAAGGCATCAGCACGCGCACGTCCACCCCGCGTTTCACCGCCTCGCCGAACGCGTCGATCGCATCGGGCTCGGGGATGAAGTACGGGTTCTGGATCCAGATGCGCTTGCGGGCGAGGCAGATCGCGGTGTGGTGGAGGATCTTGACGGCCGGTGCGGAGTTCTCGGGCTTCGCGTACACGAGGTGCATCGGGATGTCGCCGGCGGGCCCGAGCGGCGGAAAACAGCCGGGCCCGGCGAACAGCTCGCCGGTCTCGCCCGCCCAGTTCTCGCTGAAGGCGCCCTGCACGCTGTGGACTATCGGGCCGCGCAGGTGCACGCTCACGTCGCCGAAACGCTTGCCGTCCTCCGCGTCGCCCAGCCACTGGTCCACGACGCAGTGCCCGCCGACGAACGCCTCGCGCCCGTCGACGATCAGCATCTTGCGGTGGGTGCGGTCGTTCATCACGCCGATGTTCTGCAGCTTCATCTCGTGGAACATGACCACCCGGGCGCCGGCTTTCTCCATCGCCTTGTGCTCACCCTTGCCGATCCCCCGCGAGCCGTTGCCGTCCAGCATGATGCGCACCGCGACGCCGGCGCGGGCGCGCTCCGCGAAAGCCGCGGCCATGCGCCCGCCGAGCTCGCCCTCTTTCCACAGGAACGTCTCGTAGTGCACCGAAGTTTGTGCGCTGCCGATGCGCTCGATCATCGCGTCCCAGCACTTGCCGTTTTCCAGGACTTCGACCGCGTTGCCGTCCACCACGGTGCCGAGGGTGAGCCCGGCGAGCGTCGGCATCAGGCTGTCGATGCCGACGTCGCACTCGATCTTGAGATTCGGGTCGCGATGGCGGCGGATCGACCAGATCACCAGCGCCAGCACGACGATGATCGTAAGCAGAACACCGGCGAGCGCGCCGGCAAGCATCAGGCTTGACTGACGCGCACCACGGCGTCCTTGCGCTTCCAGACCTCCGGCAGCAGCTCGGCGCCGATTCCCGGGCCGGGAGGTTTTCCGAAATAGCCCTGCACGGGCCGCGGCACGTGCGTCACGAGCTCGTTGTACCAGCCAGTGTAGAAGGCGCGCACCGATTCCTGGATCAGCGCGTTCGGCGCCCAGATCGAGAAGTGCACCGACGCGGCGTACACCAGCGGTCCGGTGCAGTCGTGCGGCGCGACCGGCAGCTGCCAGGCGTCTGCAAGTGCGGCGATGCGCCGCGCTTCGCTGATCCCGCCGCACCACGCGAGGTCGAACATCACGATGCCGGCGACGCCGGTCTCGAGCAGGTCCTTGAAGCTCCAGCGTCCGGCGAGGATCTCGCTCGCGCAGATCGACGCTTTCGAATGCGGCGCGTACTGCTTGAGCAGCGCGAGGCTGTCCATGCGGATCGGGTCCTCGTGCCAGAAGGTGTCGAACTCCGCGAGCGCCCGCGCGATCTTCTGCGCCGGCGGCAGGCGCCACAGTGAATGGAACTCCACCATGATGTCCATGCGATTGCCGACCGCCGCGCGAATCTTCCGGAAAGGTTCGAGTCCTTTCTGCAGATCGGGGCCCGAGATGTAGTGCCCATCGCTGGCTTCAGCGAACGGATCGAATGGCCAGATCTTCATCCCGGTGATGCCTTGCTCGAGCAGTGACTGCGCGAGTTCGTCGGCGCGATGCAGGAATGCGTCGAGGTCTTCGTACGGGCCCTGCGACTTCCCGTCCAGGCCCCAGTTTTTCGTGCTCTGCCCGCCGGCGCCGCGGATGTAACGATAGCCCGCGCAGGTGTTGTAGGTGCGCACCCGCTCGCGGCTCGCGCCGCCGAGCAGCTGATAAAGCGGCTGTTTGATGACCTTGCCGTAGAGATCCCACAACGCGAGGTCGAGCGCCGACGCCGCGCGCGTCTCGACACTTGACGCACGCCAGCCCACATAGGGAGCGACGCCGCGGGCGAGGGACTCGATGGCGAGCGGGTCCCGCCCCAGTACGCGCGGCGCGATGTACTCGTGCAGGAAGGTCTCGACGCTCTGCGCGGCGTAGCTGGTCTCGCCCAAGCCGCTAGAGCCTTCGTCGGTGAGCACACGCAGCCAGACCAGGTTCGGGAATTCGGCGAGCCGCAGGGTCTGCAGCTTGGCAATCTTCATGGGCCAGGATTATGATCGTCGGCGAAGGACCCGTTCTTCATTCTTCAAGAAGGTCTCGAGTCGCAGCGCGTGTACGCGTCCAAGGTGGTGCCCGCGAAGCGCTGCATGTACCCGCCGTAAGGCAAGGCCAAGGGCGAGTAGTCGCATCTCCGTTGACCGCGTTCCGGCGAACCGTGGTAGGCTGCATTTCGCCTTGCGAAACCAAACCTGAGGAGGAGGGGTAAGCATGAGGCCGTTCGTCCGTTCCGCATTTGCGCTCGCCTGCGCCGCGAGCTTCGCGACCGCAGCACAGGCGCAGCAGTCCACCACGCTGAAGATGCAGGCCACCTGGCCTGCGAGCCTGACGCTGTACGAGAACTTCACCTACTTCGCCGATCGCATCAACAAGGTTTCGGGTGGCTCGCTCAAGATCGACGCGATGCCCGCGGGCCAGGTCGTGCCCGCGTTCGAGGTGCTCGACGCCACGCACAAGAAAGTGCTCGACGGCGCGCACTCTTGGTCGGGCTACTGGGTCGGCAAGAGCAAGACTGCGATCCTCTTCACCGGCGGCCCGGGCGGCACCTTCGGCATGGACATGATCGACGCGCTCGGCTGGATGCACCACGGCGGCGGCATCGAGCTCGCGCAGGAGTTCTTCAACAAAGAGTTGAAGCTCAACCTGCACTGGATCCCGATCCTGCCGTCGGGTCCGCAGGCTTTCGGCTGGTTCAAGCGCCCGATCAAGAACCTCGCCGACTTCAAGGGCATGAAGTGCCGCCAGACGGGCATGGCCGCGGAGATCTGGCAGCGCATGGGGATGACCACGGTCAACATGCCCGGCGGCGAGATCATCCCGTCGGCGCAGCGCGGCGTGATCGACTGCGCCGAATGGGTCGGCGGGGTGGAGGACCTCAGGCTCGGGTTCCAGAACGTGTGGAAATACCATTACACGCCGGGAATGCACGAGAACGTGACCATCGGCGAGGTGGTGATCAACGGCGACGTCTGGAAGTCCCTCAAGCCCGAGCACCAGGAGCTGGTGAAGTCGGTCGCGGCGGAGACCTTCGTCATCTGGTGGGCGAAGTGGCAGAAGCAGAACGCCGACGCGATCAAGGAGCTGCAGGAGAAGCACGGCGTGCGCATCCTCCGTACCCCGCCCGAAATCCTGGTCGAGTTTCTGAAGACCTGGGACATCATCGCGAAAGAAGAGGCTGCGAAGAACCCGTTCTTCAAGAGAGTGCTCGAATCGCAGCGCCAGTACGCTGCGGTGGTGGTGCCGGCGAAGCGTTTCTATTTCCCGCCGTATTCCTTCGCCGCCAACTACTACTGGCCCGAGAAGGCTGCGGGCGACGCCAAGGCGCCGGCCGACAAGGCGGAGGCGAAGAAGAAATAGCAGCGCGATTCGCGAACGGGGGCGGAAGATCCGCCCCCGTTTAGTTTTGAGGGGAGAGCGCATGGCTGCACAATCGCCGGGCCTCATCAAGACGGTCCGCATGATCGACAAGTTCACCGACACCACCGGCACCTGGGTCGCCTGGCTCAACATGCCGCTCGTGGCCGTGGTCGCCTACGAGGTGTTCGCGCGCTACGTGTTCCACGCGCCGACCATCTGGTCGTTCGACCTCACCTACATGTTCTACGGCACGATCTTCATGCTCGGCGCGGCCTTCGCGCTGCACAAGGGAGCGCACATCCGCACCGATTTCTTCTACGAGAAGTGGTCGGCGAAGACCAAGGGCATCATCGATGCCACTTCGTACATCGTGTTCTTCTTTCCGTCGATCTTCATGCTGCTCTGGATCAGCGGCGGGGAAGCGTGGTACGCCTTCGACATCAAGGAGACCTCCGAGCAGACGCCGTGGCGCCCGATCCTGTGGCCGTACAAGTCGGTGGTGCCGCTCACCTGCGTGTTCCTGCTGATCCAGGGCGTGTCCGAGCTGATCAAGAGCTTCTACGCCGCG
>Ga0068869_100000143_pt1 | contig 35133 bp, 38 predicted proteins | sample KBSMisM52_FD_64676 | JGI IMG/M metagenome (GOLD analysis project Ga0068869, IMG submission 64676) | Miscanthus rhizosphere microbial communities from Kellogg Biological Station, Michigan, USA - KBS Miscanthus M5-2 | ecosystem: Host-associated > Plants > Roots > Rhizosphere > Soil ... | reverse complement strand
CCCCGGCTCGGCAGCCGAGGCCAAGGCGCTGTTGGACGCGATGAAGTATGAGCAGCTGTGGTTTAAAGACATACCTAGGGAATCGCTCATGCATGCCGGATTGGCTGACCCCACGCCCGCGCAACTGGCCGCGTTTCAAGACCAGATGGAGCGGATTTTGACTCCCGCGAAAATAGAGCCCTTCCTGACCTCCGCGTTAAGTGAGGTTTATACGCAAGAGGAGTTGAGGGCTCAGGCGGTTTTCTTTGGCTCGGACGTCGGGCAGGTCGCGCTCGATCAACGGGCGGATGGGCATCTCGAGGCGATACGGGAGTTTTACGCCAGTCCCATGGGACAGAAAGTGAAGGCGAAGGAAGCCGTGTTGCAGGCGCGGCTGCAGAAGACGTTGAGGCCGTTTTTGGATAAGGCGCTGGCCGAGGTGGCCGTGGCCGCACGCAAGTTTGTCGAAGACCAGAAGACTCCTGCAAAGTGAGCGTCAATGTCCGCCTTCGGCTAGCGCGCCGATCACCTTCGCGTGCAGGGCCGGGCCGGCGGCCACGGTGGACTCGGCTGGGTAGGCGGCTCCGCCGTCCCAGTCGGTGATGACGCCGCCGGCGCCGCGCACGACCGGCACGAGCGCGGCGATATCCCACGGGTTCATGATCGGGTCGAGCATCACGTCGGCCCGGCCGGAAGCGAGCAGCAGGTAGCCGTAGCAATCGCCCCACGTGCGCACGAGGCGGGCGCGTTTCGCGAGCTCGTCGAAGGCGGCGCCGTTCTGGTATTTGGTCGGGTTGAGCGGATCGCTGGTGAGCAGAGTGGCTTCCGCCAGCCGCTCGCACGGACGCACGCGCACGAGGCGGCCGTTGAGCGTGGTGGTCTTGCCGTCGCCGATCATGAGCTGGTTCAGGATCGGCTGGTGGATCGCACCGAGGATGGGCTGTCCGTGGTGAAGCAGCGCGATGAGCGTGCCCCAGAGCGGCACGCCGGTGATGAAAGACTTGGTGCCGTCGATCGGGTCGAGCACCCAGGTGAACTCGGCACCGGCGTTCACGTCGCCGAACTCTTCGCCGATGATGCCGTGGGCGGGAAACTTTTTCTCGATGAGGTCGCGGAGGAGTTTTTCCGCGCCCTGGTCGGCGATGGTCACGGGGGAGGCGTCGGACTTGAATTCGACCGCGAGCGCGGGGTTGGCGAAGTGCGGGCGCAGAAAGTCGCCGCTTTGGACGGCGAGCTCGGTCAAAAACGTGCGGTAGGGCGTGAGATCCACGGCGGGAGTGTTGTCCACGGAACCCGCGGAACACACGGAAAAATTGAGAAGAACTAGGTTTCGACTCCGGTCCTGGGGTGTGTTCCGTGTGTGCCGTGGGCAACTCCTGGACCGAACACCTCATTCACTTCGTCGATTTCGAGGGCAGCGTCGCGTCCGGCATCCTCGAATACGGCGTGGTCACGCTGCGCGGCGCCGCGATCATCGACACGCACACGCGCCTCTGCCGGGCGACGGGGCGGGTGCGGGCCGAGGATGCGGCGGTGCACGGGCTCGACGCGGGCGCGGTGGCCGGCCACGCGCCGTTCGGCGACGACTTCGAGCGGTTCGCGGGCTGGCGCGAGGCCGGTCCGCTCGCGGCGCACTTCGCCAACGCGGAAAACACGTTGATCAAATCCGTCTGGCCCTACCCGCGCACCTCGCCGGATTTCGCGCGGCCGGGGGCGACGGCGACCGAGTGGGGACCGTGGATCGACACGGGCCGGCTCTATCCGCAACTCTATCCGTCGCTCGCGTCCGCGAAACTCGCCGACGTGGTGGCGGCGTTCGGTTTGCAGGTGCGGTTGGACGCGCTGGCGGCGGAGCATTGTCCGGCGGACCGCCGGCGTTATCACGCGGCGCTCTACGACGCGTTGGCGGGTGCGTTGCTGCTGGCGCGTCTGGCGGAGGAACCGACGCTGGCGGGGCAGTCCTGCGCGTGGTTGCTCGCCATGAGCACGCTCGACGGGGGCAAGCGGGATGAATTGCGCCAGGGCGGACTTTTCCAATAGTGGGGACAGTACCCCTCCCCATGAATCTTCCGGTCGCTATCGTCGCCCATCGCGGAGCATCGCGGGATGCGCCCGAAAACACCCTCGCCTCGGTCGCGCTCGGCTGGACTCAGCGGGCGGACGCGGTGGAGGTCGACGTGCACCTCACCCATGACGGCGAGGTCGTGGTCATCCACGACGACACGCTGCAGCGCACCACGGGGCGCGACGCGCGGGTGGACGCGCTGCCGCTCGCGGAGATCCGCCGGCTCGACGCGGGCGTGTGGAAAGGCGCGAACTGGCGCGGCGAGCGCGTGCCCACGCTGGCCGAGGTGCTGGCGACGGTGCCGGCGGGCCGGAGGATTTTTATTGAGCTGAAGGCGGCCGACGGACTCGTGCCCGTGCTGAAGCGCGTGGTGGAGGCGTCGGGGCTTTCACCGGCCCAGCTGGTGCTCATCAGTTTTGAAATCGACGCGCTCATCGAGGCGAAGCGCGCGCTGCCGGGCTGCGGCACGCGGCTCCTCGCCGACACGCCCGAGGGTGAGCCGGCGAAAATCACCGAGTTGATCGGCCTCTGCGTCAAGGAGGGCTTCGAGGGTTTGGGCGTGAGCGCGGGCTGGCCGATCGATGCGCGGTTGGTGGACCGGTTGCGCTCGCAGGGGCTGCTGCTCAACGTATGGACCGTGAACGACGTGAAACGCGCCCGCGAACTCGTGGCGGCGGGCGTCGAGAGCATCACCACCGACCGGCCGGGCTGGTTGCGCGAACAACTCGCCAAGGACTGACCATGAGACGCGAGCCCATGCTGGACCACCTGCGCGCCGGAGAACGCTTCGACGTGCTCGTGATCGGCGGCGGGGCGACCGGTCTGGGCGCGGCGGTCGAGGCGGCTACGCGCGGGTATCGCACCGCGCTGATCGAGCGGGCGGATTTCGCGCAAGGCACGTCGAGCCGCTCGACGAAACTCGTGCACGGCGGCGTGCGTTATCTGCGACAAGGCAACGTGTCGCTCGTGCGCGACGCGCTGCGCGAACGCGGCCGCCTGTTGCACAACGCCCCACACCTCACGCGCAACCTGGCGTTTGTCATCCCGGAGTATTCGCGCTGGGACCGGTTTTTCCACGGCACGGGGCTGTCGTTCTACGATTTGCTGGCGGGCGACCACAGCCTGGGCGCATCGCGGCGCATCGACCGCGCGGAAACGCTGCGACTGCTGCCCACGGTGGAGCCGGCCGGGCTGGTCGGCGGCGTGCTTTATCATGACGGGCAGTTCGACGATGCGCGGCTGGCCATCAACCTCGCGCAGACCGCGGCCGACCACGGGGCGGCGGTGGTCAATCGCTGCGCCTGCGTCGGATTGATCAAGGAGGGGGGGCGCATCGCCGGCGTGTGGGCGCGCGACGAGGAGAGCGGCGCGGAATTCGAGGTGCGGGCGAAAATCGTGATCAACGCGACCGGAGTTTTCGTTGACGCGGTGCGACGCCTTGAGGATCCGGCGGCGACGACGTTGGTCACCGTGAGCCAGGGCATCCACGTGGTGCTGCCGCGGCGGTTCTTGCCCGGCGAGGCCGCGCTGATGGTGCCGAGAACGGCGGACGGCCGTGTGCTGTTCGCGGTGCCGTGGCATGATCGCGTGGTCGTGGGCACGACCGACACGCCGTTGAAACACGCCGAGGCGGAACCGCGCGCGCTCGACGAAGAACGCGCGTTTGTGATGGAGCACGCGCAGCGGTATCTCGCGACCGACCCGGCCGATGCGGACGTGCTCAGCGTGTTCGCCGGGCTGCGTCCGCTGGTGAAGACGGAGGGGAAGGGGGGGCGGCGCACCGCAGAGCTCTCGCGCGACCACGCGCTTGTGACGAGCGCGGGCGGGCTGCTGACGATCACCGGCGGGAAATGGACGACTTACCGCAAGATGGGCGAGGATGTGATCAACCGCGCGGCGATACTTGCGGATCTGACGCCGAGGGCCTGCCATACGGTGGATTTGAAAATCCACGGCTGGGTCCGGCAGTCCGAGGACAATGTTTACGGCGCGGACGCGGCGGCCATCGCGGCGCTCGGCCTGGACGGGCGGATCCACCCCGCGCTGGCCTGCACGCGGGGCGAGGTGGTGTGGCACGCACGGAACGAGATGGCGCGTTCGGTGGAGGACGTGCTGGCGCGGCGCACGCGGGCGCTGCTGCTCGACGCCCGCGCCTCGATCGAGGCGGCGCCGGTCGTGGCGGAGCTGCTCGCGCGCGAGCTCGGCCGCGACACGGCGTGGCAGGCGGCGCAGGTCGAAGCCTACACGAAGCTGGCGCGCGGCTACGTGTTCACCGATCCGGCGAGCCACGGGTGACGTTTTGTAGGAGCGGCTTTACGCCGCGATGACGCGTTGCACGCGCCTCCGCAATCACGGCGTAAAGCCGCTCCTACATCCGGTTCTTATAGTCCGAATACCGCGGTGAGCGCAGCGAGTGAGGTCTCGGCCAAGGAGGCGATCTTCAGCGCTGCGTGCGGGAACTCGCAGTGGATCGTCGAGGGATTGGGCACGACGACGACGCGAATGCCCGCGCGATGGGCGGCGACATGTCCGGGCACCGAATCCTCGAACGCGAGCGCGTGGGATGCGTCCACCCCGAGTCCGCGCAACGCGGCCAGATACACGTGCGGCTCGGGTTTGCCAACGGGCACGTCGTCGCGGCAGGCGATGAAGTCAAAATACCCGCGCATCCCGCGGTGCTCGAGATGGCCTTCGACGTGGGTGTGCGAGGAGTTGGAGGCGACGCCGAGCTTCAGTCCGGCCGCGCGCGCCGCGTTGAGCAGGTCGAGCGTGCCGGGCAGGGGAGGCGCGGCGAGGGTGAGTTCGCGGGCGGCGAGGCGGTAGCGCTCCTCGAGCCCGGCGCGGTCCACTTCGGGCGCGTAGGCGGCCCAGTAGTCGTGGACGACGTCGGTGTGGCCGACGATGTGGTGGAGCGCCTTCGGATCGCAGGTCAGGCCGTCCTCGGCGTGCAGTTGCACCCAGGCGTCGATGAGCACCGTCTCGGTGTCCACCAGCAGTCCGTCGAAGTCGAAGATCAGCGCGCGCAGCATAAGGGATTCACCTTTTGCGGCCGGCGGCTCGACGCAAGCGGTGAAAGCGGTCTTTAGTCGCGACATGACCGGCCTTTTCCCCCTGCGTCCGCTCCTGGTCGCAACCGCCTCCTTTTCCCTGATGACCCTCGCTTCCGCCGACACCAAGCCCGCCACCCGCAACCGCGCTGAAATCGCCTCCGGCTACAAATGGGATTTCTCGCCCATCTACGCCGACTGGTCCGCGTGGGAGCAGGGTATGAAGGACACCGAGACGAAGATGGACGCCTTCGCGGCCCTCAAGGGCACGCTCAAGGACGGCCCCGCCGCGGTGCTCAAGGCCTATCGTCTTTTCGACGAGATCGGCATCCTCCAGTATCGCGTCTTCCGTTATCCGCAGCTCCAGCGCGACACCGACACACGCAATCAGGACACGGGCGGAAAACTTCAGCGCGTGCAGGCGCTCTTCGCAAAGTTCGGCACCGCGACCGCGTGGTTCAATCCCGAGCTGCTCGCCGTGCCCGAGGCGACCATGCGCGGCTGGCTCGACGCCACGCCCGACCTCGCGCCCTACCGCTTCCCGATCCTCGACTCCTACCGCCAGCAGCAGCACGTGCTCGATGAGAAGGGCGAGAAACTCCTCTCGTTCTCCACGCGCTTTGCCGAGACGCCGCAGTCGGTCTATTCGGAACTGAGCACGTCCGACATCAAGTTTCCGACCATCACGCTGGCCGACGGCAAGGACGTCACGCTCTCGCCCGGCGCCTACCAGTCGATCCTTGCGACCGACTACAACCAGTCCGACCGCGCGAAGGCGTTCGAGGCCTACCTGAAAACCTACGAGGCGACCAAGAACACCTACGCGGCGATCTACCGCGGCATCCTCGAGCGCGGTTGGTTCATGGCGCAGGCGCGCAATTACCCGACGACGCTCGCCCGCGCGTTGGATGGCAACGCGATTCCGACCGAGGTTTACACCACGCTCGTCGACACCGTGCGCGCCGGCACCGCGCCGGTGCAGCGCTACTTCAAGCTGCGCCAAAAGCTCCTCAAGCTCGACAGCTACCACCTCTACGACGGGCAGATCCCGCTGTTGAAGGACGACACTGTCTGGCCGTATCCGCCCGCGCGCGACCTCGTGCTCGCGTCTGTCGCCCCGCTCGGCGCCGAGTATCAGGCTAAATACGCCGACCTTCTCCGCGCCAACCGCATCGACGTCTATGAAAACGACGGCAAGCGCTCCGGCGCCTACAGCGCGGGCGTTTACGGCGTCGGCCCCTATGTGCTGATGAACTACAACGACACGCTCGACGCGGTGTTCACGTTTGCGCACGAGATGGGCCACGCGATGCACACGCGCCTCTCGGAGGAGAACCAGCCGTTCGTCACGTCGGACTACACGATCTTCGTCGCCGAAGTCGCCTCGACCACCAACGAGCGCCTGCTCCTCGAAAAACTCCTCGCCGAGAGCAAGGACCCGAAGGAGCGCTTCCTCCTGCTCCAGCACGCGATCGACGCCATCGTGGGCACGTTCTACACCCAGGTGCTGTTCGCCGACTTCGAACTGCGCGCCCACACGCTTGCCGAGAAAGGTGAGCCGCTCACCGCCGACGTGTTCAGCACGCTCTACGCGGACCTGCTCAAGGCCTACTACGGCGATGCGATCGCGCACGACGATCTCTACCGCTACACCTGGACGCGCATCCCGCACTTCTACAACTCGCCTTACTACGTCTATCAATACGCCACCTGCTTCGCCTCGTCGGCGCAGCTCTACAAGGCGATGAACACGGGTTCGCCGGACGAACGCGCGGCGGCGACGGAGCGCTACCTCACGCTGCTCAAGAGCGGCGGCAACGACCACCCGATGGAGCAACTGCGCAAGGCGGGCGTCGATCTCTCAAAACGCGAGACCGTCTTGGCCGTGGTGGACCAGATGGACGAACTGGTCACCCGCCTCGAAGCCGAGGCGGCAAAGCTGAAGTAGGCGGGCGGAGGCGGCGGCTTGATGTGGAGTGCGGCGAGCTCTCGCCGCTTTGGACGACGCGACTCGTCGCGTCGCCTCTGCGGTTCAAGTCGAAGGCGGGCCGACAAATCGGCCCGTCGAAAGCGGCGCCGGGTCGCCGCACTCCAAATGGCCGTAAGAGCGGTTTGCAGGCGGTGATGCGGTCAGATCCACCGCTTCCGGCGCATGAACAGCAGCATCGCGACGATGCTGACGAGCGTGAGCGCCGAGGCGGCGGCGTAGCCGTGGCCGGCCCGGAGTTCGTGCATGCGCTCGAAGTTCATGCCGAACCAGCTGCCGACGAGCAGCGGCGGGATGGTCAGCGCGGTGATCGCGGTGATGACCTTGATGCCCTGGTTGGCCTCGTAGCCGGATTTGTTGAGGTAGATGCGAAACGAGAGGATCAACTGCTCGGCCCAGGAGGAGGCCTGCGTCTCGATGCGCACGAGGTCGTCGCCGACGTCGCGCAGGTAGGGCACGATTTGAGTGCGGATGAGCTTCGATTTGCCCTGGGCGAGGGCGACGAGCACCTCGCGTTGCGGACGCACGAGCTGGCGGAGTCGCGAGAGATCCTTGCGCAACGCGACCACGCGGGGGAACAGGTCCTCGGCGGAGATTTGCTTGAGCACGCCCTCCTCCACGCGGTCCACCTCGGCGCGGAGCGCGGCGAGTGCGGGGGCGAAGCCCTCGACGACGGCGTCGAGCAGGCTGTGCGCGAGGCGGTCGGGACCGCGCACCAGGGTGCCGGGCGAGCGCAGGCAGCGTTCGTGCACGGTGCGCACGGCCCTGAGGGGATGGCGGTGGTAGGTGACGATGTAGTTGGGGCCGAGAAACAGATCGAGTTCGGTCGTCGTGAAGCCCTCGCCGGGCGCGTAGGTGATGGCGTGGGCGACGATGTAGAGGTAGTCGCCGTAGTCCTCCAGCTTCGGGAACGGGCTGTCGTTGACGCAGTCCTCGATGGTGAGCGGGTGGAAGCCGAAGAGTTTCTCCAGCACGGCGGAGACTTCCTCCGGAGTGGGTTGGTCGAGGTCCACCCACAGCATCACGCCGGGTTCCTCGCGCAGGGCGGCGAGCGCGTCGAGCGCCGGCGGATGCGCGGTGAGCCGATGGTCGCGATAGAGGACGGTGGTGATCATGGCGACGGCAGCGCCGGAATGACCAATGACCAATGACCAATGTCCACTGGACGGAGGGATTTGTAGATGTGAGTAGGGGACGGGTTACTCATTGGGTATTGGTCATTGGGCATTGGTCATTCCGCGCCGGCGGGCGCGGTCAGATCCAGCGCTTCTGTTTGCACCAGGCCCAGGTGAGGCCGGTGAGCACGAGGGTGAGGCCGATGACGGCGGGGTAGCCGTAGGGGGATTTCAACTCGGGCATGTTCTCGAAGTTCATGCCATACCAGGTGCTGATGAGCGTGGCGGGCAGCGTCAGTGCGGTGAGCGCGGTGAGGGTCTTGATACCCTGGTTGGCCTCGTAGTCGGATTTGCTCAGGTAGAGGTCGAAGGAGATGAGCAGCTGGTCGGCGAAGCTCGCGGCGGTCTCGTCGAGGCGGATGAGGTTGTCGCGCAGGTCGCGGAAGTAGGGCTGCATGAGCGCGCGGATGAGCTTGTTCTCGCCGTGGGCGAGGCGACCCACGAGTTCGCGCTGGGGGCGGATGATCTGGCGGAGCAGCGCGATGTCGGCGCGCACATGGAGCAGGTCGGGGATCAGCCCCGGGGCGTTCTTGGCGAGCACGGTCTCCTCGATCCCCTCCAGTTCGCCGCGCAACTCGTCGATGATGGGCTGGAAGTTGTCCACCATGGCGTCGAGCACCATGTGGGCGAGACGGTCGGGACCGCGGGCGACGATGCCGGTCGCCTTGACGCAGCGCTCCATCACGGCGGTGACGGACTTGAGGGCGTTGCGGTGGAAGGTGACGAGGAAGTCCTTGCCGAGAAAGAGGTCGAGCTCGGTGGTGTTGAACTTCTCGGTTCGGGTGAAGTCCACCGCGTGCATGACGAGGAAGAGGTGGTCGTCGTAGTCCTCGATTTTCGGCAGCGCGCTGGGGGTGACGCAGTCCTCGATGGCGAGCGGGTGGAACTGGAAGACGTCGGTGAGGACGAGCTTGATCTCTTCCTCAGTGGGATCTTCGAGGTCGACCCAGAGGACGAGGCCCTTGTCGGCGCGCACGAGGCGGAGGGCCTCGACCTCAAGGTCGCGCCCGACGAGTTTGCCTTCGCTGAAGATGAACGAATGGATCATGCCGCGCGGAGGAGGATTGCGCGCGCGGCGGGAGCGGCAAGCCCAAGGTGGGGCCGGGGTCGGCTCAGACCGGCTTGAGGAGCTTGTCCTCGGCGGTGGCGATCACCTGGATGAACTGCCCGGGCGTGGTGGCGGCGAGAAGCGCGTCGCGGTTGGCCGGATCTTTGAAGACCTTGCAGAGCGCGCTGACGATCTGGAGGTAGTCGGTGGGGTTCGACTTGGGGGTGCCGAGGACGAACAGCAGTTTCACGGTCTGGTTGCTGTTCTCGAAGTGAACGCCGGCATCGCTGCGGCCCACGGCCATGACGATTTTTTTGACGTGCTCGGTGCGCGCGTGGGGCAGGGCGATCTCGTTGCCGAGGCAGGTGGTGTCGAGGCGTTCGCGGGCAAGGAGCTCGTTGTAGAACCCCTGGAAATTGGTGACGTCGGGGTGGCCTTCGAGCAGGCGGGCAACCTCGTTGAGTGCGACCGTGCGCTTGTTGCTCTGGACCTGCAGGAGGATGCGGGAGGGATCGAGAAGAGAGGAGAGACGGCCGGCCATGCGAACGAGGTTAGGGCGTTATCGGGGAGAGTGAAAGTGACGCCCGCGCAAAATCATTGGCAAGCGCCGATTGGGCGCGGGTCGGCGAAAATCAGGTGACAGTCAGCACGCCTCGGGGCGCGGGGGCTTATGCCTCCGATTTCGCGGCGGCCTTCGCCGCGCGACGGGCCTTCCAGTCCCAATACCACGCGATCCAGATGCAGGCTTCGTAAAGCACGTAGAGAGGGATGGCCATCGCCACCTGCGTGATGACCTCCGGTGTGGTGAGCACGGCGCCGAGGAAAAACGACAGCACGCACACGTGGCGGCGGTAGCGCGCGAGGAAGCGGTGGTCGATCACCCCGAATTTGACCAGCAGGAGCACGACCACGGGGAATTGAAAACCGATGCCCATGCCGAGCAGGAAGCGGCAGACGAAGGTGATGTATTGGTCGGCCTGCCAGTCCAGTCCGTCGAAGCCGAGCAGCTCCGAATACTCGACGGAGGCGCGCAGCGCGATGGGCAGCAAAAGAAAATAAGTGAGCGCCACGCCCACGATGAAGAGTCCTCCACCCCAGGCGCCCCAGGTGAAGATCAGGCGGCGTTCGCGCACGTGCAGCGCGGGCAGGATGAAGCCGCCGAGGAAATACATCCACAGCGGCGCGGTGAACACGAAGGCCGCGTAAAGCGAGATGTGGAACGCGGTGAAAAACGCCTCGGACGGGCCGAGGTTGCGCAGCCTCACCCGGAGCGTCTGGGTCGGCGCGCCGGGGATGGATTCGGCGGTGAGCACGGACTGGCCGCCGGACTCGGCGACGCCGATCCGGTAGAGCATGTGCGGCGCGTCCCCGGGCGGGAGTCCGGTGAACTCGCCCTGTTTGACGATGAATGGGCCGAGCTGCTGGTTGCCGACCTGAAACGTGACGGTGGGCTTGGGATGTTCGAACTGGTCGATGTGGCGCAGCGGATAGGCCAGCAGCCCCATGATGTGGTCGCTGAACATCAGGCAGACGATCAGCGCCGCGACGACCACGATGCTCGAACGGATCAACGCTTGCCGTAGATCCTCCAGATGTCCCCAGAACGTCTTGTGCACGCCGCCCTGCGCGGCCTCGTCGTCGGACTCGGCGTGGTGGCGGGGCGCGGGTTGGTCTAAAGGCATGGACATGACTCGATGAAAGCCGGCAGACTGGGTGTCCGGCCGTCGGTGGGCGAGCGGTAAAACGGGTTTGGTGGCGCGTGGAACGCCTGATTTTTAACCCGATTTGCGATTGGGCGGCGGCCGGAGTTCCTCGGTGAACGGTGGATTTTTTGGCCGTGATAACAGCAGCCCTACTAGGCGGCCGGCGTTGAAAACTCGCATGGTATTCACTCGGAAACCGGTGCATACTTTATCAGGAAAACCCGACCGAACCCGTGCCTGTAGGCCTTGGGTTTTTACTCCGCGTGGATGTCCGTTGCGACTCGAGGCAACCGACGACCTCTCTCGTCAGCACCGCAGTGATTAACCCGCCCCAAAAGGCGAATCCGCCATGACACGCTCACCCTTCTACCCCTCGTCGATCCCCGACTCGGCTGAAGAATTCGTAGTGACCCACGAGGCCATCGCCTCGCGTGCACGGGAACTTTGGCTGGAGCAGGGCTGCCCGCAAAATCGTGACGAAGCCATCTGGCTGGAGGCCGAGGCCGAACTCCGCGCCATCCAGCAGGGACGCTTCCGCCACCCGCATCTAGAAGAACTCACCGGTTGAACCCTGTTCGACCCCATTCCGGAAAGGACCCGTTATGCTCAACAAATTCTCCATCGATTATGTGATGTTTCCCCAGCACAACACCCGCGTGCGCAACTACCTCACCGACGATCCGATCGAGGCCGAGGAGTTCCTCATGCAGCTGCTGCTGGCCCACGCCTCCATCAAGACGATCCGTCACGAAGGCGCGACGCTGACCGGGCATCAATTTGATCGCATGCTCAAGGTCGCCGCCGAGCGCATCGTATCGGATCTGTTGCGCGAGTCGCTGCACGTGGACGCGTCGCAGATCAAGACCCGGTTCGGTTTCGCGGCCTGAGGCGCAGGCGCGGATCTGCGCCTGGACCGTCCCGCCAAGAGACGGTTCGGGGGCGTCATGCGCACCTGCACCGGAGGGTGGGGGAGCGCGGTTTCCTCCACGTGAATCAGAGCGGGTTCACAAAATCCTGCCGGTCGTTTGAAATCCGAAAACCCATCATGGATCCCGTCTCCACCCCATCCCCCGCCGCCGGACATGAGGAGTTTTCGCTTCCGCTTTTTGTGCTCACCATCCTGACCACGCTCGCCGGGCTGCTGGCCGCGTTGCGCCTGTTTGCTCCGGGCGTGTGGAACGCCCAGTTTCTTGCGCCGGCCTGGATGGGCGCGGCCGCCTTCCTCATCCTCAGCCTGACCAACTGCTTTCTGGAATATTTCTTCCATCGATACGTGCTGCACACGCCGGCGATCCCGTTTCTCCGCCGGCTCTACAAGCAGCACACGCTTCACCACGCGCTGACGCACATCGCGCGCAAGCAGTCCCGCGACGGACGGGGAATCCTCTTCATCGAAAACAAATTTCCCATCGTCGAACCGGAGCAGGGCGAGGCGTCGTTTTTCCCCTGGTATTCGCTGGCGGTGTTCGCCCTCGTGCTGTCACCGCTGCTGGTGCTGTTGCAGTGGCTCTTCCCCTCGTTCCCCTGGTTCCTGTCCGGCTTCGCCGCGCTCGCGGTCTCGCTCACGCTCTATGAGGTCCTGCACGCGATCAACCACTGGCCCTTTGAAAAATGGGAGCCGCTGATCAGCCATCCGCACTGGGGAAAATTCTGGCAGCCGGTCTATGGGTTTCACCTCCGGCACCACGCGGTCATCGATTGCAACGAGTCCATCTCGGGCTTCTTCGGTCTGCCGCTGGCCGACTGGACCTTCGGCACGTGTGTGATCCCGAAAACCGTCTATGCCCAGGGCGAGGAGTGGGCGCCGGAAAAGTTTCGCAGCCCCGAGCCGCGCGGCGTCATCCGCAGGCTCGACGCATGGGCGGAGCGCGCGGTGCGGCGCCATCGCGCGGCCGTGTCGGCGGCCTCCGGGCAACCGGTCCCGCACGACGAACCTCCGGTCGCGCTCATCCCCGGCGTGGCGCCCGTCGGCGAGTTTACGCGAGGCGAGGAAATCGCCAACTGGGTCACGCATGGGCTCGGCCTGGTTTTGAGTATCGCCGGGCTCACACTGCTCATCGTGTTTTCGAGCCTGCGGGGGGACGTGTGGCACGTGGTCAGTTTCACGGTCTTCGGCCTGACCTTGCTGATGCTCTACACCGCCTCGACGGTTTATCACGCGCGCCGCAGCGGCCGGGGGAAGGAGCTGTTCCTTAAACTCGACCACGCCGCGATCTTCCTGCTGATCGCCGGCACCTACACTCCGTTTTTACTGACGAGTCTGCGCGGACCGTGGGGCTGGTCGCTCTTCGGGGTGATCTGGGGGCTGTGCGGCGCGGGCGCGGTGTTTCAGCTTTTTTTCGGCGCGCGCTACCGGCTGACGTCCACGCTGGCCTATTTGTTTGTCGGCTGGCTGATCGTCGTCGCGGTCAAGCCGCTCATCGCGAGCGTCCCGCCCGGCGGGCTGTGGCTGCTGCTGGCGGGCGGGCTGTGCTACTCGGTGGGCGTCGTGTTTTTTCTCTGGCACCGGCTGCGCTACCACCATGCGGTGTGGCACACGTTCGTGTTGGGCGGCAGCGCCTGCCACTTCCTGGCCGTGCTGTTGTTTTTGCTGCCGCGCGAGTGAGGCGTGGCCGGATCGGCCGGGGTCAGGTGTGTCCGGTTTCGCCGGCGCTTGCCGGCGCGAGGGCGTGGCTCCAGCGCCAGGATTCGACGTCGTGCCAGCGGCCGGCGGTCAGGCTTATGTCGATCACGTCGCCCGTGGCGTAGTCGGCCGGCTCGGTGCGCAGGATGCGGTAGCCCCAGTGCGGCGCGCGTCCGGGATCGTGGGGGGCCGAGCTGAGTTGCAGGTCGGCGTCCACCGTCGTGCGGAAATACACCGCGAGTCCGTCGATGCGGCCGGGACGGGTCACCCGGCGTTGGAAGCGGAGGTCACGGGGAAGCGAGGCTTCGTTGACGGTGTGCAGATCGAAGGCGAGGGCGGGCGAGGGTTCGCCGAGGAAATGGTCCACCAGCGCCCCGTCGTTGCCGCACAGGTGGTAGTAGTTGGTCTCCTGCGGGCGGTGGCGTTCGAGCTCGGAGAAATCGTAGCCCTTGACGTTGAGGTTCCAGATGAAGGGAACGTGGCGTCTAGAGTCGAGTTGCACGGGCTCGCAGAAAAACTCGAAGCAGGCGGGCAGAATGCGGCCGCCGGGTTTGAGCAACCGGTCGCGCAGGTCGCAGACGTTGGGGATCATGGCCTCGTCGAAGAGGAAGTCGCCCATCTGTTCGTGCAGGATTACATCGACCGGCGCGGGCAGGGTGAACGTGCTGCTGTGGCCGGAGACGAACTCGACGCGCTCGAGGCGGTTGGCTGCCGCGAGGGTGCGCGCGAGCTTGAGGATGGGAGAGTGGTCGAGCGCATGCACGCGTGCGGCGCCGCGACGCGAGGCGAAGGCGGCGAGGATGCCGGTGCCCGTGCCGAGATCGATGACGCGGTCGCCCGGCCGGATGTGACGCTCGATGGCCGCATGGTAAAACGCCATGCGCGGTCCGTCGGCGAGCATGCGCTCCTGCTCGTGCAGACCGGAAAAATAGCGCCGGTTGTTATCGCGATGGCCTTGTTCCGGTGAGCGGTCGCGAACGAAGCGGCGGCGAAGCGCGGACGCGACACGCGCCCAGACGTGTCCGAGTTTTTGGATGGGCATGAAAGAAGCGGGTGGGCGTGGCGCGGGGCGTAAGCCCGGAGGCGGTGCGCAGGCGGGTTGAAAGCAAACGCAGGGACGGCCGGCCACGTCACTCGATTTCGTCAACAATCGCAGGCGCCCGGCGAGGACTTGCCGAAAAACAAGCCCCGCAACCTGTTTTCGTTTGATGTGACGCTTATTTGCAGATGCATAAGTGCTTATCTCATCAACTGCTCCGTCGGAAGGTCTGTCGGCGGGCGGAAGGTGAGGGCTCTTTTGCAGCGCGGCAGCATCAGATCCGCGATGCCCGAGGGCGTAGGCAACTCCACCCACCAAACACCCTAATCATGACGATCCCATCGTTCCGTTTCGTTTCCCCCGCGTTGGCCCTCGCGCTGAGCGGCTTCGCCGCGCTTCACGCGCAAACCGCCCATACCCCCGCCGCCCCGACCGCGCCCGCGACTCCCGCCACTCCGGTCGCGCCGCAGACTTTCGATAACTGTCCCATGATCGGCTGGCCCGAGCTGCTGCCGGGCTACCTGAAGCCCGGCGCCGCGTTCCCGACCCAAGACACCCCGCTCAACGCGCCCGATTGCGCGTTCCACCAGTGGTCCTGGGAAGCCTTCACCTGGGCCACCGCGCTTGATGCCAACGGCGTGCCGCGCTTCATGACGCTCCACACCCCGGAGGATCTCTTCAAACCCGACACGCCTCCTTCCGCGACTCCCAAGCCGCACATGCTCACCCTCGGCACCCGCGCCGCCCACGGCTTTGGCAACCACGTCGAGGGCATCGGCGCCATCACCGAGGCCGACGGCAACATGCTCGTCGCTCAAAATGGCTACCCCGTTTACGCCTCCGTCCACATGAACGACTCCTACTTCGCCACCGCGAAGCGGAATCTCATCGTCACCGGCGGCTACCAGAACAACACCGACGCCGACCACTTCGACGTCGGCGCCGCCGTTTTCAAAGCCATGTGGCTCCGCCTCGCCGACGGCGAGCAGCCCCCCGCCGGCGCCTACACCACCAAGGCCACCGTGCCCCTCCTCACCACGTTCCTGACCGCCGACAACACCCTCTACGTCACCCCCAGCGGACGCACCACCACTGTCACCGTCGCCCTCATCGGCCTGCACGTCGTCGGCCAGACCATCAACCACCCCGAGTTCCTCTGGGGCACCTTCGAGCATAAGAACAACTCCCCGCGCTTCGCCGACGGCACCTTCAACCCGGCCTCCACCGCGAGCGATCCGCGCAACTTCACGCTCTACCAGGGCGGCACGCCCTACAACCAGACCAATCCGCAAAGCACGCAGACCACCGCCACGAGTACGAGCACCAGCAGCCCGCTCTCCGCGCCGTCCACCACCGTCACCACCACGACCACGCTGACGGCGACTCCGACCTACACGTTTGATCCGGTCACGCAGAAGTTCTCCCCGTCCACCAACGCCGTGCTGGCCAACCGCACCGGCGGCGAAACCTTCTCGCCCAACGGCCCGGCCAATATCACCAGCCTCAACGAGGCGAGCCACACGTTCTTCAAGAGCCTGCCCGCGCCCCAGTCCACGTTCGCGAACTACGACCTCATCGGCACCGTCTGGATGACCGCCGGCACCTACAACCTGAACAGCAACCAGAGCAACGCCGTCGGTTCGGTCAACCTCGCCAACGTCACCGCCGAGACCTTCGTTCAGAACCTCGCCGGCACGACCACGCCCTCGACCGTGCAGAACTGCTTCTCGTGCCATAATCCCGACACGTTCCAGAACGTCGCGCCCATGCCCAACCTCACCGCGCGCCGCATCGCCCTCAGCCACGTGCTCGCCGCCGGCTCGCTCTACGCCGTGCCCAACATGCTCCCGGTGAAACTCCCTGCGTCCGCCGCCACGACTTTCGCTCCGCCGGTGCAGTAAACGGCGCGTTCGTCGCGACACGCGCACCATCATTCGCCCGATCAACGCCCGCCGTCTTCACCGACGGCGGGCTTTTTATTCCCTTGGGTCCAATACCACGAAGCCTGCTTCGGCATGGTGGAGCGGCGACGTCCCCGTCGCCGGGTCAGGCGCGCTGCGCGCGTCGGGCGACGGGGACGTCGCCCCTCCCAATGCCCGATACGGGGCTTGCCCCGAGGATCATTGCAGGTGGATCGTAACGTGTGGCCGCCGTCCCCGGCGGCCAAGGGGAGACCGCCGCTGCCGGACAAGCCCTCGCCTCATCGGGAAGAGCGGGGACGGCCTTTTTCGACCGGCGCGCGTGAGTCGTCCGCACCTTGGCCAACCGTCCGGTGGGCGCACGTTCAACGGCACGCACCCGACTCAGCGTTCCCGTCGTTTCCAGACAAACCGAAGCGCATCGCCGATGCCGGCATAGGGCGTGGTTTTGCCGAGGTAGCGTTCGAGCACGTAGAACAGGTAGTAATAAAACCGGCAGAACGCCCAGATCGTGACGCCCAGCAGCACCGCGGTGCGCAGATGCGGGGATTCCAGCAAAACGCCCGTCACGCCGATCAGCCCGAGCAGAAGAAACAAAAACCCTTTGGCGTGGATGAGGCCCGGTGACTTCAGGTCGTCGGTGAGTTTCATAAACTGGGAAAATGCATTTTAACCACGGATTACACGGATGCGCACGGATGACCCATTCATCATGAGTCCTCAAGCACACGCCGATTTCCGCTCCGTGGTATCTGTGAGATCCGTGGTTGGGGCGAACGGTTGGGTTTAGGACGATTGAACGAGGCCGGCGGCTTTTGACCCCGTCTTGATTTTTCGCCGGAGCGGCAGCCAGCGGTAAACCAAATAGAGATAAAAAAGTAGTAGTCCGTCGCTGATAATCCAGAGCGAGTGAGGAAGGTAGTTTCCGCCTTGCACGCCTCCGTAGGGGAGAAACAAGACAACGCCTCCGGTGATCGCATCACAGGCGATGTGACCTGCGTAAGACGCGATGCAGAGACCGGAAATGGCAGGAGTGAAAATGCGAGGACGCCACTTGGCCAGTGCTCCGATGAAGATCGCAAATCCGAGCAGTGCCCAAATCGTGTGCGAAGGCGCTGCATAGCGGGCATAGAGTGAAAGATGCGGGCTTAGGATGTCCGGAAGCGCGCCGCACAGCGCTACGAGCGCGACCACCTTGGGCGCAGGAATCCGGTCTTTATGCGGGATCCAGCGTTGCCCGAAAAAGACCGGCAGCAGGGCGTGGGAGACGGGAGTCACTTATGGCGTCTTGGATGCCGGAGGCGGGGATTTCCCGTCGGCGATGGCGGAGAAGCGGAGGACGTCTTCGATTTTCCCGTTCAGGACACCGGTGAAGACGGCGCCGCGGAACATGACCTCGAGGCTCAACTCGGTTCCGTCGGGCCGCTTCGCCACATAACCACTGCGACGCATCATCAGGTAAAGTCGGCTGGTGACTTCAAGCGGATGGCGTCCTTGCAGTTCACGCATGCGGGTATTCACGCGCTCGTTGATATCGGCATTGGACAGCACGGTAATCTTCACGTTCGCATCCATGCCATAGACCTTCAGGAAGCTGTCGTAATATTCCTCCGGCCAGTTCCTGAAAAGAAGGGCGGTCGCAACGCAGCCTTCGGGCGTCAGGTCTTTGGCGAGGCTTGTGAGAAAGGGTCGCTCGTTTTCGGCGATGGCGGACGAGGTTGCGAGTGCGATCAGGCGGGGATTGATCGGAGCCTCTGCCGGTGCTTTTTCAGCGAGGGCGACGAGGGGCAGGGCGAAGAGCACTAGGAGGGATATGCAGCGCATGAGGGGGGAGGGCTTTACCCGTGTTCAAGGCACCGCCTGTGCCGACTCGTCCTTCTTTTTCCGGTTGGATTCGACCAGCACGTCAATCGCATCGAAGTAGGCGATGGCGACCGCCTTGAGCAGCACCAGCGCGCAGATGTAGATGACGACGGCGATTGCGAGTCCGATTGCCGGCAGCAACGCCAGCAGACTCTCGGAATGGAGGGCGGCCACGAATGAGGCGATTGTCGTGGTGACCGACACGAGCAGGATGGCGATTACCGACAGCCAGAACGCGATCTCGATGAGTTTGCGCGCTTGCGGGTAAACTGAGCGTAGGCGGACGCGCTCGATGTAATGGGACGGAGGTTCGGAATTGGCGATGGCCATGATGGACGACGTGTTGGTTGACGGAAGAGAGGTCGGACTCAGCGCGGAAACACGCGGGTGACGAGCGGGCTGCGGGTCAGGGCGACGGGGGTGATCATCGGACGGTCCAGCGGGAGCCCGCCGTTTTCCATGTGGCGGATGAAGCTTTCGTAGGGCTTCCAGTTCAACTCGCCCAGATGCTCCCAGTCGCCGATGTGGATATTCAATGCGCGGTCGTAAACTTTATAGACGAGTTCGGAGCAATAGATCGCGTCGTCATTCGGCGCATACCGGAAATCATACGGACAACCGAGGAGCGGCTTCACGCCGGCCTTGATTCGTGCGGCGGTATCGGCCGGCAGCCCGGCCACGCGGTAGGCTGCCACTTTGGAACCGCGCCCGCGGGTGAGCCAAAAATACAGCGGCGTGTAGCGCACTTCGCCGATCGCCTCGGCCACCTGCCAGGAACCGTCCTTTTTGACGAGGATGCCGCAATGCGACCACTCCGACCGGCTGATGCCCTCGATGGCATCGACCAGGTCCATGTGCGGCAGCGATTGAAACAGGATGTCCCCCTCGGCCTTGTCGGAGAGGTAATAGGCGGCGACACGATCAAACCGGTGGCTGATGAGCACGCCCGCAAACAGCGCCAGAATGAGCGTGCAGCGGATCCAGCCCGCGCGACCGTGAGGGAGAAATTTCATGGCGTGGGCGAGCCTCGTGAAGGGGGCAGATCAGCCACTCTGAGCCCTCATCCAGTCGATGAAGGAATTGTAGAGCGGGTAGAACACGATGTCGTCGTTGATGCCTTTCCACACGAAATCCATTTCGATTTCGGATTCGAACACCTCGGTCGCGGTGTCCGCCGCATAGACTTTGAACTTCAGGTAAACCTTGCGTTCGTCGCGGCGAATCTCGGGTTTGAGGACCAAGAAGGGCTTGTAGTTGTCGGCTATTTTTTTCCAGGAGAGCAGCCCGTCCACATTGGTGACGATGTCGGTCTTCTTATCGCGGATGAGCATTTGCTCCAACTGTTCGCGGTTCACGACTTCCTTGAAGAAACCGAACTTGACGGTCTGCTGCACGATGAAGTCGTTGCCGAGCACGAGGATCATGTCGCGATAACGGCTGCGCTTGATGGGGTCGGACTTCATCACGGTCGGCTGGATGTCGCCGAACATGGAGTGGGTGGCTATGCGGCCGGTGGCAGGGTCGAGGTCCTTGGGCTTGCCGACCGTCGCGCAACCGGATGCGAGCACGGTGATGAGGGAGAGGGCGAGGATGAGGAGGCGCTTCATGGGAAAAGGGAGTGACTTGGGGCTGTGATCACCAGCGCGACGCCGGGACGGGAACGCGGCCCACGGACGGGTCGGTCCAGTAGATGCCCAGGACCGTGACCTCGAATTTGTAGTCGGCGGCATGGGCCCAGTTGCGAAGCGCGGCGGACAAGACGGTTTCGGCTTCGGCGATGGCCTTGGCGCGCAGGGCCGGCGTGTCGGCCAGAAGTTGCGGCGGGAGTTTGATCAACGCGGCCGAGACCGCCGCATTCATGCGCGGAGCCAGCCGATCAACCACGCCTTGCGGAGCATAATCGGAGGAAGAGCCGGTGCGCGCCGGATTGATCAGAACGCCCAGCGAGAGATGCAGATTTTGATAGGCGCCCGTTGTGTTGAGCAGCGGGAGTGAGACCACGAGTTCATCCATTTTATAGCAGGCACGGTCGCCCAGTTCGTAGGCGGACACGGCGGTTGTCGTGGTCGCGGGTTGGGAGACGCAGCCTGAAAGCCCCGGCAAGGAGGCGAGGCCAAGAACGGAAAGGATCGGAAATGCGCGCATGGGAGGGATGACGAACGGGTGAGGGGATGTTGCGGGGGCCTTTCGTTCGCGCTGTGCCGGCCGAGGCGCATGCGACCCCCAAAAAAAAGAGGGCGGCAAATATGCCGCCCTCTTTGAGGTGATCAGAAATGCACGCGCCAGACGCGCTTGCGGAGGACCACAGGTTTCTTCGCGTTCAGGAATTGCGCGGGGGGGAGCGCCACGTCGCTGAACCGGACCTCGTCCAAGGAGCCGATCAGATTGTCCACCGGACGGTTTCTGTATTGGCCGCGTCCGAGCGTCCAACCGGGGTTTTTCGACGGGGCGAACAGGCCGGTGAAACCGGTGGTGCTGCCGACCAGGCTGCCGTTGACGTAGAGCGACAGCGTGCCGGCGGTGGCGTCACCGACCGCGGCCACGTGATACCAGGTGTCCACGTCCGCGACGGCGGAGCTTTCGATCATGAGGGATTTGTTGTCCTTGGTGATCAATTCGAGCCGGAAGGCGTTGGCCGTCTGGCCGGCGCGGGGGTTGCGATCCGAGGTCTTGGACAAATAGAAGAGCGAGCCGTGGCCGACGCCTTGATTGGCGTCATCACGGCCCACCAAGGTCTGCCAATTGGTGAGCGAGTCGAACCGCACGTAGGTCTCGATGGTGAACTGGGTGAAAACCATCTGGCAAAGCGCGTCGTCGGGTAGCGCGTGGATATCTTCAACGCCGGTGAAGTGGGCGGAGATTTTGTTGGGCGTGCCCGTAAACGGGACCACGGGCCCCGGCGTCGCCGCCTTGTAGAACGGGTTTTTGACGGGATGCAGATTATAGCCGTTGCCGGATGAGTCCAAAACGGAGCCGTTGTTGGCGTTGCCGATGGCGGTGTCGGGTGTGCCGTTATCAAACCGGTAATAAGCCACGGTGCCGGCCGAGGCCGCGGAGGACATCGACATCAACGCGGTGGTAAGGACGGCCGCCGAAACGGAGGCGGAGGGGAGCAGGCGACGGGAAAACATGGGAGCGGACTTCACGATAGCGGGGTTGTTGGGTAGGGTGAAAATGCAAATGACCGAGTTGTCGTGATTTTGAGGCGACACAAGGGTTTTTAAATTTCCCCGACGGATTCCCGGGCTGCAAGAAGGAGCCGACGTCGCAAAAAAACGCGGTGGGCCTCGGCGGCTTCGGCTTCTTTTGCGCTTCCCTGCGATTTTGGCGGCCAGAATTCCGATCCCTTAAAGCGTATATGGCCTGATCTCCTCGCTCGATTCCCGGGCGTGTCCGGAAAACAAGCGTGACCGCACGGCGACGCCGGCCGGCGCGCTTGGCCGGACTCCCCGCAGGCGTGGGGCTGGCGACCGCACGAGCGATTTTCAAACTGTGGTTAGCTGTGTTGTTACAACAGGTTGTCCGCACGGGGCGGGTATGCCGGGATGGTGGTGGATGAACAACATGTAGGTAGGTCTTGAGCGTGGTGCCGTTGGCGTCCGTCGTGCGCTCTTTGACCACCTGCGCGTGTCGAGGAGACGTGTTGGGCTCCGGAGTTCAGGACCATCTTCTGCGTGCGCAGGCCGTCGGCGTCGTAACTCAGGTTGATCGTCGAACCATCGGCACGGATGCGAATGATAAGGCGGTCTTCAAAGTCGTAAATGTCGGGAGCGGTGACACTCGAACCCACGGGCAAGATGCCCGTGCCGCTTAAGACGCCGGTCTGCGTGTTGCCATTGAGATCATGGCCGAACGAGACGGGCGTAACTACCTCACAAAAAAGCCCTCCTGTGTTAGGGGAGGGCGATAAATTGGGTGCAGGGGTTGGATTTGAACCAACGACCTTCAGGTTATGAGCCTGACGAGCTACCGGGCTGCTCCACCCTGCAACAAGTGGGAGGGCGAGACCATGTTGCCGACCTTGTCTCTGTCAACGGCCATTTTTGAAAAAATCCGATTCTCCGCTTGCCACCCCCCGCGCCGCCCTCTGTGCTCTCACTTTCCTTCGCCCAATTCCGGGCGCGGGAAACATCAACCACAACACTCATCTCGATCGCAAGGCGGCCCACTGGCCGACCTGTGTTTCAAAGATACATAGATCACTACCATGAACGTCTCCCCTAAAGACCTCCTCGATGCCGGCGTCCACTTCGGCCACCAGACCCGCCGTTGGAACCCGCGCTCCAAGCCCTACGTCTTCGACCACCGCCAGGGCATCACCATCATCGACCTCGGCAAGACCCACGAGCTCCTCCAGAAGGCCTACTCCTTCCTCGAAGAGACGGTCGCCGGCGGCGGCAACGTGCTCTTCGTCGGCACCAAGCGCCAGGCCCAGGAAATCGTCCGCGAGGCCGCCATCGCCACCCACCAGCCCTACGCGGTCGACCGCTGGCTCGGCGGCACCCTCACCAACTTCGCCACCGTCAAGAAATCCATCGCGAAGTTCAAAAAGTTCCAGCAGCAGGAAGCCTCCGGCGAACTCGCCAAGCTCTCCTCCAAGGAAGAGTCCGCCATCAAGCGCGAGATGGTGCGCATGAACAAGAATTTCTCCGGCATCGTCGACATGGCCTCCCTGCCTTCCGCCGTGTTCGTCCTCGACGCCAACCACGAGGCCATCGCCGTCGCCGAGGCCAAGCGCCTCAACATCCCCTGCGTCGGTCTCGTTGACACCAACTCCGACCCCACCCAGCTCGCCTACCCGATCCCGGGCAACGACGACGCCGTGAAGTCCATCCGCATCATCGTCGACACCGTCGTCGAGGCCATCCAGAGCGGTCTCGCCCAGCGCGACAGCCGCCGCAACACCCGCGGCCAGGCCGACCTCCGCGCGGTCTCCGCCGAGCTGGCCGCCTCTTCCGGCGCCATCAACGAAGACGGCGAGATCGATCTCTCCAAGATCGCCATCCCCTCCAACGTCGAGATCTCCGAGGCCGACGCCGCCATCGCCGCCGCCAAGAAGAAGGCCCCGGCCCGCAAGAAGGTCGCCGCCCCCAAGGAATAACCCTCCCTCGTTTATTTAAATGAGCACCACCATCACCGCCACCCAAGTCAACGACCTGCGCTCCCAGACGGGCGCCGGCCTCATGGACTGCAAGCGCGCGCTTGTTGAGACCAACGGCAACGTCGAGGAAGCCATCACCATCCTTCGCAAGAAGGGTGCCGCGTCCGCCGCCAAGCGCGCCGACCGCGAGGCCAAGGAAGGCCTGATCGAGAGCTACATCCACGTCGGCGGCAAGGTCGGCGTCCTCCTCGAGGTCAACTGCGAGACCGACTTCGTCGCCCGCAACGACGACTTCAAGGCCCTCGTCCGCAACCTCGGCATGCACATCGCCGCCGCCAACCCGGTTTGCGTCTCCCGCGACCAGGTTTCCGAGGCCGACATCGCCGCCGAGCGCGAAATCGCCGCCGCCCAGGTCGCCGGCAAGCCGCCCGCCGCCGTCCAGAAGATCGTCGAGGGCAAGCTCGAGAAGTATTTCGCGACCGTCGCGCTCCTCGACCAGCCCTACGTGAAGACCCCCGAGAAGTCCGTGAAGGAGATCATCACCGAGGCCATCGCCAAGACCGGCGAGAACATCCAGGTGCGCCGCTTCGTGCGCTACCAGCTCGGCTCGTAATCGACCGCGCGGAGTTTCCTCCCCTCAAAGGCACGCCGGTTTTCCGGCGTGCCTTTTTCGTTTTCCACCGTCCACACTCGCTCCCCGTGCGTTCGCGCACGCCGCCACCATGAAAGTCACCAAAGGCCAGATCTTCGCCCGGGGCATCACCCACCGCTGCCCCAACTGCGGCGCCAAAAAACTCTTCAAGGAAGACGCGTTCTTCTCGCTCAATCCCGAGTGCCCGGACTGCGGGCTGAAGATCGAGCGCGACGAGGGTTTTTTCCTCGGTTCCATGTCGCTCAACTACGGCGTGACCATCCTCGGCTTCCTCCTGCCCGTGCTGCTGCTCTACCTCTTCGGCGTGCTCTCGGGCCTGACCGCCGCCATCGTCGCCGGCGCGGGCGCCATCGGGTTCCCCATCCTCTTCTACCGCTCGTCGCGCAGTTGGTGGCTGATGAGCTATTACTTTTTCCTGCCCCACCATCTGCCCGCCAACCGCGGGGAAACCGCCCCCGGCCAGGACGAAAACCTCTGAGTCCGTGTGTCCCGGAGGGTGGTCTCCGGACGCCGTAGCGTGCGTGCGGCAACTTTCGGCTTCCGTTTTGTCGGCATGGTTCTACGTTCGCCCGTCCACACGCCGGAGAGGTGGCAGAGTGGTCGATCGCGTCTGACTCGAAATCAGATGAACCTGCAAGGGTTCCGGGGGTTCGAATCCCCCCCTCTCCGCCAGTTTTCCGACCCGGTCGGACAGGCTTTGGATGCAAAGCCGCAGGGCCTCCCGCTTCCTCCCCCTCTTTTCCCATGCGCCCTCACATTCTCGTCGTCGATGACTCCAAAGCCGTGCGCCTGATCGCGCAAAAGGCGCTCGCGCCCTTCGACTGCGACGTGGGCGAGGCCACCAACGGCTACACCGCGCTCTTCGCCATGGAGCGCAAACTGCCCGACCTGCTGCTGCTCGATGTGAGCATGCCCACCATGGACGGACTCGAGATGCTCGAGATGATGCGCGCCAATCCCCAGCTCGGCGCGCTGCCCGTCGTCATGATGGTCTCGTCCACCGACCACAAGGTCCTCCCGAAAATCGTCGCGCTCGGCATCAGCGCCCAGGTGAAAAAACCCTTCACCGAAGCCGCCCTCGTCGAGGCTGTCCGCTCCGTGCTCAAGCTCAAGCCGGCCAAAGCGGGCGCCTGATCCCGACGCGGAGTCGCGTTTCAAATCTCCACTTCGACGGCGTCGCCGGTCACGGTCACCGGATACGTGCGCACATCCTCGACAGCGGGCGAGCAGAGCACTTTGCCGCAGCTCACGTCGAACTCCGCCTCGTGCCAAGGACAAGTGATCGTCGTTCCCGCCAGCGCGCCCTCCGACAGCGGACCGCCATCGTGCGGACACGCGTCGTCGATCGCGAAAATCCGGCCGGCGACATTGAAGCAGGCGATCCGGCGTCCGCCGACATCGAACGCCTTGCCCGTGCCGGGCGGCAGATCGCCCAAGGAACAGACTGGGTAACGTTGGGGCATACCCCAGTGTAATTCGCTCCGGGCGCGTGTCCACCGCCCCGCCGTGATTTCACCGCTCAAAACGTCAGCGGCACGCCCAGCTGGCGCAGCGCGTTCAACGCAAACTGCGCCGCCACCGCCGCCAGTAACAGGCCCATCAGACGCGCGGCCAGCTTGAGGACCAGGGGATTGAGCCGATGCGCACCGTGCACCGCGAAACGCAGGATCAGGTAGGCCGTCACGCACACGAGCATGATGCAGCCGATCAACGCGACATGTTGGGCGACGCCCTGCGCCTGCGCCCGCAGGATGAGCACCGCCGAGATCGCGCCCGGACCGGCCAGCATGGGCACGCCCAACGGCGTCACCGCGATGTCGTCCTTGGCCGCGCCCGCCTCGATCTCCTCGACGGTTTCGCGCGCCGCCGTGCGCTTCGCATAGAGCATGTCGAGCGCGATGCAGAAGAGCAGCACGCTGCCCGCGATCTGGAACGCCGGCAACGTCACGCCCAGCAGTTTGAAAATCCAAGGCCCCGTGAGCACGAAGGCGATCAACACGCACGCCGCGACCGTGCAGGCCAGCCGCACCATGCGGATTTGCTCCGCCTGCGAATCCCGCACCGTCATCGTGACAAACGCCGGCATCACCGCGATCGGATCCACGATCGCGAACAGCGAGCCGAACGCCAGCAGGGTATATTCGATCAGGCTCATCGCTGCCCGCAGTCTGCCCGCACGGACGCGGCATGCCAAGCCTGCGGCTCATTTCAACCGGCTCAGGCGTTCGCGGAAGCGTGCGCGATGATCGCGGAAAGACAGGCGGCGAGATCCGCCGCGTTGGCCGGACGCATGAGGCTGCCGCCGAGCCGCGGGTTGATTTCAAACACCACCAGCCGCCCGTCGTCGTCCCACGAACAGTCCATATTGCAGGGGCCGGTGTAGGCGAGCGGACGCACGGCCGACTCCAGCTCTTCCTTAACGGAATCCGGAAGGGATGCGCGCCGAAGCGCGACCCCGTCGTTGCCCCGTCGTATCTGCCCCCGTTCGCGATCACAGGCATAGGCCAGGTGCCAAACGATCCGGCCGTCGACGCACACGCAATGGACCACGTATTCCACCCGCACGGGCGCCAGCGCTTGAATGACGCAGGGATGACCGGCGAACGGCTCGCGCTCCAAAATGGATCTCGCCCGCTCGGGCGTCTCCGCCAGCTCCACGCCGCAGCCGCCGTTGAGATTGGTGCGCTTGATGACACAAGGGAACGCCGCGTCCTCGATCGAACCGTAGGACGTCGGACAGAGGTGCGCCAGGCGGTGCGTCTCCATGTAGTCCGCAAAGCGCCCCTTGTCGCCGAAGATCGCCAGCGCCTCCGGGGTCGGCACCAAGGCCCCGCAGCCGCGCGGACGCCGCTCGATGTGCACTTCCATGAGGGGAATCACCACCGTGCGCCGCCCCCACCGCGCGCGAAACGGCACGCCCTGCGCGGAGTCGGGGAGCAACAACACCTCGCGGACTTCAGGCAGCGCCTTCCACACGGGAGCCGATGGCGCCAGCGCCTCCATCCAGTCCGGTGTGTGCACGCCCCAGATCACCACCAGCACGTCCCGCCTCCGATCTTCCCGAATGAGCCAATTAAGCCAGCGATGCATTACGCCGGAGTAACTTAGGACACTCGCCCCGTGTCGACTCCTCCTTTTCGTTTCGGGAGGAATTCAGGGGTTCCACCGGCAGAAACGGCAACGAAACCCCGCTTCAAATGACAAGGGATGCGGCGCAATTCCCGGGAAGTGTGCGATACTTAGCCGTAGGCTTTTCCCCAAGGAGGACCCCATGAAAACCAAGACCTTTGCCAGCCCCGCGACCGACGAGCTGCTGTCGCGGCGCCCGTTTGAAATCAACTCACCCGCCCAGTCGTCGCCGGGCCTCGACCACCGCTCGATCCGGGAGACGCTGGCGACACACCTCACCGATCCCGCCCACCGCTTTCACTCGCCCGCCGGCTCGCACGACAACCGCACCACCGTGTCCGCTGGCGGCGCGCTGCAACGCATGCGCGGACGCCGCCACTGAACAACTGCGCACGCCGCGAGGCGCTGCCCGACTACGCGACGCGGTTGCCGCCGCGGACCTTCGCCTCGCCGAGCGCGCGCTCGGCGGCCGCGATCAGATCGGCCGCATCGGCGCGGCTGCTGTTCCACTCGGCCACGCCGACGGACAGCGTGAAATTGAGCGGTCGCGTCGCCGCCACGAGGGTCTCGGCCATGCGGTTGCCCGCCACCGCGTCGGTGTGCGGCAGCCACACGCCAAACCGGGCGGCACTCCAGCGAACCACGCCGCCGGCCTCGCCCTTGGTCTCACGGAGAATGCGCGCCACCGCCGCGAGCGCCTGGTCGCCGATCGCATTCCCATGCGCCTGCACGATCTCTTCGAACCGGTCGACCTCGATTAGCAGAATCGTGAGCGTCCGGGAAAACTTGCGGGCCCGCCCGACCTCGTGCTCCAGCAACTCGAGACCTTCGCGCCGGTTGTAAAGCCCGGTGAGCGGATCGCGCGTGACGAGGCGGCGCAGCTCTCGCAGCGTCGTGTGCTGCTTGATCGTGTAGCGCAGCGAACGCTCGAGGCTGCGGGGGCTGAGCTCGAACTTCACGAGATAATCAAGCGCGCCCAGTTGCATGGCCTGATCGTCAACCTCGGGAGAGCTCTCGCTGGTGACAAGAATCACCGGCGTATCGATGCCGAGCTCGCCGATCTCGCGCAAGAGATCGAGGCCGGAGCGCGGGCCGAGCTGGTAGTCCAGCAGACACGCGTCGAACTGGTTTTGGCGCAGAGCGGCGAGGCCTTCCTCGTAGGACGAAGCCCAGAAGAGCTCGAATTTCTCCTTGGCGAATTTGGCGAAGGACGCCTCGACCACGCGGGCCTGGCCCCGGTCATCCTCGATCAAAAGCACCTTCCGCAACGGCAGGGTTTGGTTCTGAGACGAAACCGGGGTCATGTCCGATGTTCTTTCGCCAAGCGTTATGAACGCAAGCTTGCGTTAGGCCGCCGCCCGTCGACGGCGACCCGCGCAACCCGCCGCGCAAGGCCCCGTCCTAGAGTTCTCCGCGACTCTCCATTTTGTCGTTAAAGTAAGCGTTGGTGCCCTTCTTCAGGACGATCTCATGCCCGCCGTCCTTGTAGACGCAGGACTCGCTCAGACCCTGGAGGAACGTGTGGTTCAGCGGATCAGCGATGTTGGTGTGCGCGATGGGAGACTTCTGATCTCCGCCCAGAACAACCTTGGTCTGATACCGCATGACTTTGCCGCCATCGACCGTGACCGTGTAGTTGCCGTCCTTACCCGTGATGTCGATTTGCGCGTCTTTGATCGCCTCGATCTTTCCCCAGTTGCCATAGACGGCCGTCAGGAACTCGCGCGCCGCCTTGGCCTGCTCGGGTCTGGCCGTCTGGACGTAAATAACCACCCAGTCGCCGGGTGCCACCGCGTAGGCGGCTTTCAAGCCGCTCAGATCCTGTCCGTTGTAACTGCCGGACGACAATTGCATCGCGCCCACGCCCTCGCAGCCCATCTCAAGCCCCAGCATCTCGCAGCGGCAGGGGGCCTTGCAGCTGCATGTTTCTGAATAAACGCCTTGGACGTTGAAGGGATGTTTTTCAGCCGCCTGAGCCGAGGCGGCGGCAAGCAGGACGACGCCTGCGAAACCGATTGAATGTTTCATAACGATATCCTTTCCCCTGGGGTAATTGCCAACCGTGATGTGTTTCCGACCCCAAACGTTACCGGCATAAAAAGCGCGGTCAATTGACGCCGGCAGATACCAGCTGTCCGATCGCCCCGAACCTAAGTCCCACCGGCCGGCGTGCGCGGTTTGCCCTTCCCGAAAAGCGGCCACCAGCTCCGCGCTGAACGCCGGCGATCCCCCGCCGGATCCGCCGGCGCTTCGTTCACGCTCCGCAGACTCGCCTCCAGCCCCATCCGGTGGCGCAGACTGTCCATGTAAACATCGTTGAGGCGCCCGGCCAGGGCGTGGCGCCGACGCAGGGCGTCCAGGTCGGTCTCGGGCATCGACGCCAGTTCGGCGCACATCCGCTCCAGATTGGTTTCGAGCGAAAACAACGAGCGGGCCCGGGCCTGCAAAAAATCCAGCGGCGCACCCGTCGCCGCCGCGTGGCCCGCCTTGATATCCGCGTAGAGTTCGGCCGCGTTCAGCGTCCGCCAGAACGCCCGCCCGCAAAAATTGCCGTGGCGAGCCCGCTCGAAGTTGTGCGCGTCGAGGTAGCCCGGTCCGCCAAAATGGTCGTAGTAGTAAACCGGCACGCGCTGGGCCAACGCATACGGCACGGTCTTGCCGATGGAGACCACCAGATCGTATGCCGGCAGCACGGTTTCATCCACATAGACCGTCCGCTGACCCTGATCGATGAAGTCCACCGTCAGGCCGTCAAGCGCGGAGGACCGATTGATGTGGGGCAGGTGCAACGCGAGGGGAAAGCGTGGGCGCGCAGCAGAACCGTTTCCCCCGCTGGGCGCGAGACCGCCCTGTCAGTCACCGTCCCGGATTTTTTCGTAGCGTGCGCGCAGGGATGCTGCGCGCTTGGCATCCTTCAAATACTCGCGGCAAAAATACGAATAGTCGTAAAGCGCCTTAAGATCATTGGGGTCACGCTTCAGGATCGCTTCATACTGCGCGGGAATCCCGTCCAGAAGCGGATAGTGGGAACGCATATCGATCACCAACCACCGGTAGGCCGTCCGGTCCGGATCCAACGCGAGGCCTTTTTCCGCCACTTCAATGGCGCCGGCGATCCAATAGCATTCCCAATAAAAAATGTCCGCCAGCTCGAAGTAGTTGGCCGCGACCTCAGGCCGGTCTCGGATCGCCTGCTCCAAGATGGCGATGCGCTGCTTGAGATTGAGCGGAAACCGCAAAGCGGGCGCAGGCGGCATCTTGCTCGGCTCATACGAGTAATCGGGGAAGGCGAACATCCACGGATGGTCGGTGTTCACCATCGTCACGGATTTCAGATCGTAGGTCTGCGCCATGAACGCCCACGCCTTGGCGATATCCAGCCGCCAATACCCGTTTTCGTCTCTCCGCAAAAACAGAGGAAACACCGGCGAACCTTTCTTGAAACGCACCACGCCCAGATCGCCCTGCTGCTTGATCCGGTAGGGCATCGCCTGACGGTAGTTGTCATGGAGCTGCCGGAGATACCGGGGGCTCTTCGCGTATTCGATCCGCATGTATTGGCTGCCCTCCACAAACACGTCGAGGAACGGATAATTGAGCCCCAACTCCAGCGAACGCAGGTAGCGCCGCACGGTTTCGTCGGGATCCTTCGATGCCTGAAACTCCCCCGCCAGCGCCGGATCGATCATCATGACCTGCGCGAGCTTTCTCTCCCGGTCATAGAAATAGTCGCTCTTCACCACGCCGCCGCCGCCGGATAAAAACGCCGACTCCACCTTGGCGGCCTGCGAGAGATCGATGCGCGCAGGCAAATCCAACTTCATCCCGTCGGTCGATCCGCCGGTCGCGGCGCGTTGCGCATACTCCGCCATGGTCGTGATCAGGTTCTCCACCACGTCGCCAAACTGCCGGCTCGCGAAGTAGAGTTTGATCTGGTCCTGAAACGATTCGCAAAAGGCGTCCGTAAACAACGGCTCCAGTTCGTAGGACACCTCGATTTTGAGCGCATGCCGCTTCTCGACCAAAAGGATGAGCACGCCTTTTCCTCCCGTCGCTCGGCCGATGCCCCAACGAGCGAACAGTTTGTTCGCATACTCTTCGACGGAGCAATTCGCGGGCAGGTCCGCCAGCAGCACCATGTTGAAATCGATGCCGGTGAGTTTGCGCGCGCGCTCCAATTCATGGCGCGCCAACAAATCCGCCCCGGTGATCCCGGATTGATTCAGGTAATACGGGAACGGGGTCGCGCGCTCGGGAAACAAAAGGTCGGGCGCCGCCCGCACCCCGCACGATACCGCAACCGCGAGCATCAGACCGTAAACGAAACGCATGATCACGGTGACGGAAAGGTGAACGAAATGTCCTCCACGTTGAGCTTCATGCCCGAAACCGAGAGATGAAGCACCTCGGGCGGAAAATCGCGCGCGCCGCTGGAAAACACCTGTCCGTTCAAACGCAAGATCAGCCGGTTCGCGCTCCAGTCGGCTTCCCAGATCAAGACGGCTCCGGGTTTCAGCGTGGATTTGGTCAGGATGTTATCGCTCTTGCTGCTGGTCGTCAGACGGATCTGGTGAATCCCTTTCTTTTCGTCAAACGACAGCCGCGCGAACACGTCCGTGTCTTCGGGGTCGGCGACCTTTTTTCGGCCGAGTCCCAAGCCGGCGGCGGCCCCCCAGCGCGCATCCTCGTAAGACTCCACGATGGTGATCTTCACCGTCACGCCCGTCGCTTTGGTGGGGATCTGCACCCGATGCCGATCATAATGGCCGCCCGGCGCTTCAAAAATAAATGCGTCGGGCGAATTCACCACCGGCTCGGCCGCCGGCAACCAGAGCGGTTGCAACATGCCGATCACCACCAACGCATACCATGTCTGGAAAAACGAGAAGGGCGATTTTATCACAGTCTGATGGCAACGTCTGCCTGGGCACGGGTCGAGGCATTTACCGCCCTACGCAGCAGATGCTTCCCTCACACTCCGCTGCTCAAGCAAACAGCCACCGTTTCAGCAGCTTCGTGTAGCGCGGCATCACCACATAGGTCATCAGGGCGACAATCACCCCGGTCACGGCCAGCGTCGTAAGCGCACGCCACCCGGGCAGGCCGAGCCACCGCCACACGGGCGCCACCAGCAGGGGCACGCCCCATGCCAGAGGGAAGATCGCCGACCAGGTCGCCAGAAACTGTTTCCAGCGAACCGGGACCTTGGCCCGCGCCCCGTCCGGCGTGAACCAGAAGTCCAGGCCGCTTCGGATAAAGAAATCGTCTTCCCTGGCGAGCAACGGTTGCACCTCCTCGATCAGCCGCTTGCGGTCCGCCGACTGCATCCACGCCTCCAGGTGTTCGCGTGTATCAAATCGGATGATCACCGTATACGTCGCGGTGAGTCCCGCGACGGGCCGCACGATATGCCAGTCCAAGTGGCCTGGATACGCCTTGCAGGCCGGAAAAATCCGAGCGAGCCACGCCTCGTAGCCGTCGGAAGCGCCGTCACGCACCCGATGCGTGATCACCACCGTCGCCCCCGGCTCCACTCCGCCCGCCGCACGTGCTTGATCGTCCATGATACGAACACCAAGTCCGTTTCTCTATCCAGGGTCAAAGCAGACTGCGGCCATCAAGTAAACCGCCGGTGTGAATCACTCGCGGTCGCGCAGGCGCACGCGCTCCGCGCGGATCGGCGCGCCCAGCAGTTTCTCCCCGCGCGCCGCGAACCACGCCGGATCGTCGGTCGTGCAAAACCGCCGCATGCCGCCGCGCGTCAGTTTTGCCTCCTGCTCCGGATGGCGCCGCATCCAGTCGGCCAGCCGTTCGGCGACGAGCGCCCCTTGCTCGAGGATCTCCGTCTCCGCCGGCAAGATGCGGCGCAGCGCGGGCAGCAGCAGCGGATAATGCGTGCAACCGAGCAACACCCGCCGCGGCGCCTCGTGCGGCGGCAGCAGGGGCGCGAGCGCCTTGCTCAAAAAATACTCCGTGCCCGGTCCGTCGAGCTCGCCCGCCTCGACCAGCGGCACCCACAGCGGACACGCCTGCTGCACCAGACGGATGCGCGGCGCGAGTTTGCGCAGCTCGATGCCGTAGGAATCCGACGCGATGGTGGCCTCCGTGCCCAGCACCGCCACGAGCCCGTCGGTCTCCGCCGGCGCGGTCTCGTCGGGGATCGCCACCGTGCCCACGGGAATCCCCGCCAACGCCTCCACCGAGGGACGCACCACGCCGAGCACGCGCCGGTCCGGCCAGCGTTTCGGCAGGTGGAGTTGCTGAAGGTTGCGCAGCGCACGCGCCGAGGAGGTGTTGCAGGCCAGCACGACCAGCGGACAGCCCTGCGCGAACAACCACTCGACCGCCTCCAGCGTGAACTCGTTGACGACTTCCGCGCTACGCGCGCCGTAGGGCGCCCGCGCGCTGTCGGCGAGATATAGGTAGTCGTAACCAGGCAACTCGCGCAGCAACGCCGAGAGCACCGTGAGCCCGCCAAACCCGGAATCAAAAACACCGATCATGCGCCTGCGGACGTAGGCCATGTCTGGCCAATAAGCCAGCTCATCGCTCGCCGCCCCCGTTTCGTCGCGGCCGTCGCCTCATCCCGGGCATTCGGGGGGCCAAGGAAGCGGGAACCGCTCGCCGCCCAATCTGTCCGCCCGCTCATACGCAGACGCTGTTTTCCGTGACTTTTGGCGGCCCTGTTTTCGAGGTGTTTCCAGGGCCGCTTCGATGACGGCAGACCGGGCGGCGTTTACACGGCCTAGTCCACGATCGTGGAGTAAAGGGCGCCCTTCCGGACCTCCAAGATGTAGTGCTTGGTTATATCGAAATCGAACTCCTCCTTGAGCTTTGCCTTGGCGGCCTCGAATTCCTCCGCCTTGGCGGGATCGCCGGCCAACTCGGCCGCCTTGCTCCGCAAGGTCTGCATTTCGTCGTGAGCCTCCGCCGTGCGGAGTTCCGCCACCAACGTCGCCTTCGCGGCATCCTCGATCGGCTGGCCGTTGTCGTCCACCGCCTTGAGCAACAGCGCGGAATGCAGCGGGCTCAGCAGATAGTCGCGCTTCACGGAATAACCGTAGTGCTTGGTCATGAACTGGAGGTTCGAGGTCACCAAGGCGGTGAGCTGGTTCTGTTCGGTTTCAAGCGCGGTCCGCTGTTCGGGCGTGGCCATGGGGGGCAACGCGGCGATCTTCTGCGAGAGCTCCCCCAGCAGACGACGCTGCTGGCCGAGCACCTGGAGGTTGTTGATGAATTGAGCGTTGGCGGCGGCGCCCTCGATCATGGCCACCAGTTGGAACGACTGGGGGCCGCGGATGATATGCTGCGGAATAACTCTGCTGATGATTTTGGTCATGGGTAAAAGAAAGCGGTCGCACAATGGCTGATGAAAAATCCGGACGACAGGAAGACTGTTTTCAGATGAAAATGCCGGACAGGTGTTCCGGGCATGACCAAGTGCCTGCCCCCGCCGACACCCATCCCCGCCCTCCTCAGGCATGTTCCCTCTCCTTTTATTCAAATCTCATTGAGCAAGCACACCCTAGAGCATTCCAAACAATGTCATAGCCGTCTGATCTTTGTAGGGCCTCACCTTGCGTGAGGCCGCGACGTCTTTGTGCCTCTGGACGCCGCACTGGCCCGACACAAGGTCGGGCCCTACGACAGGAAATAATGACTACAGTTTTATTTGATATGCTCTAGAGCATTTTAAATAAAACTATAGCCGCAAGAGGTAAACCAGCCGAGGGCATCATTGGGTGTTACGGCGCTCAAAGCGGAGGCGATGGCTGCGAGGAGATCGGGATGGTTGCGGGCTTG
>Ga0068869_100000137_pt1 | contig 35570 bp, 30 predicted proteins | sample KBSMisM52_FD_64676 | JGI IMG/M metagenome (GOLD analysis project Ga0068869, IMG submission 64676) | Miscanthus rhizosphere microbial communities from Kellogg Biological Station, Michigan, USA - KBS Miscanthus M5-2 | ecosystem: Host-associated > Plants > Roots > Rhizosphere > Soil ... | reverse complement strand
ATTACCTTCAGCTTTTGACACATTTTTAATGGAACTCTTCGAACGTTACGGTCAGGAATACAAACTCCATTTATATCGAGGACTTGTTGAAAGCGGTTTAAAAATAGGTGTGGAGTTGAACTTAAACCCAAGCGGAGCGGTTCGGGTGAGAACATATGAGCTGCATTGCAAAGGATCAGAAGGACCGATCGTTATTACACCTCCAACCCAACACTGGAATGCCTTTCTGGACCATACTGAAACGCAAATAAAAAAATTAAGTGAACTTCACATTCGACGTAAAAAACAGCAAAAAGAAAAGGATCTCGCTTCACAGGTTGGAATAAATAACTCTGTCGCCCTAAGCGTATCGCAAACACTCAGTTCCAGAGTAGATCAGTAATTTTTTCTGAAAAAACTATCAGAAATTAGACTGTCTTTTTTCATTTTCACAACCTCAATAACAGGAGAACTGTAATATTGTGCTCACTCTCGGCTATAATTCACCGTAGTTGAATATTTCTTAATCTAACCCAATCACCCTATGAAACGTCAGATCGCATCCATTGCGCTCTTGAGTCTTCTGATCGGTCTAAACGGAGTCGCCGTTGCCGCAGATACTACAATGACGCCAACCATGACCACCACCACAACATCGACTGGTGGCGTATTTTCCGATGTTCCAAAAGAGTCGTTCACAACCGACGCTCTGGAGTATCTGAAAAACAACAATGTTATCAGCGGTTATCCGGACGGTACTTATAAACCTGCAAATGAAATCAACCGTGCTGAGTTCACCAAAATTATCGTTGGTGCTTTAACGGACAAACCTGAAGGAACAAACTGTTTCTCTGATGTAAAAGATGAATGGTTTGCTCCATACGTTTGTGAAGCCAAAAAAAGAAACATTATTGATGGCTATCCTGATGGGACTTTCAAACCGGCAGATACCATTAATTTTTCTGAAGCTTCCAAAATTGTAGCCAATGCTTTTGGTGTAGCAGCAGGCGATGTCAGCGATCCAAGCTCAGAAACCTGGTACAAACCTTACGTTGAAGATCTTTCAGCTCAGAAAGCCATCCCGCTTTCAGTTGAGTTCTTTGATGAGAAAATTACCCGTGATGAGATGGCAGAAATGACCTATCGTCTCAAAGCAAAAGTTACAGATAAAGGATCCCGCACTTTTGAAGAAATCAAAGGTGATAACTTTATCAATGTAGATACATGTAAACAAATCGAAGACCGTTACGAAAACTACCTCTACAAAAACGGTTATTACAACACCCCATCCGACGTGTACTACATGGATCGTGAAGGCACGGGTGCCGGCACAGCCGGTATGCCAGCTCCAGCTCCGACAACAGTTCAGGATGCAACCAAATCCGAAGCAGCACCATCTGGCGATTACTCCACCACCAACCTCCAGGTTGAAGGTGTGGACGAAGCTGACATCATCAAAAATGACGGCAAATATATTTATTTGATCAAAGGAAACTCAGTCCGCATTGTTGAAGCATATCCTGCTGACAGCATGAAAGAGCTCGTCAGCTTCCAGCTGGGCGAAGAAAACGAAAACTTCTATCCAAGTGAAATGTACGTTGATGGCAACACGCTCGTTGTTGTAGGTAACATGAGTTACTCATACGTTTACCCAATGTTGGATGACGTAACCACCAGCGAAAAAATGATCGCTCCTCCATACTACGGCAGCGGCAGAACAAAAGTGTTCGTAGTAGATATTACAGATCACAGCAAACCAACAGTAAAACGCTCAGTAGAGTTCGACGGCAACTACTCAACATCCCGTAAAGTAGACGGCACACTCTATATGGTTATGAACAGATATCCATACTACCCGGTTATATATAACGACGCGACCGGCGAATACGAACGTGATACCACCGGTTTCCTCCCGATGATGAAAGACTCTAAAGTTGGAGAAGATGAACTCATGGTTCCATGTAATAAAGTTATGTTGTTACCAAAACCACAAAACTTTAACTTCCTCATCACTGCTGCAATTCCGGTAAACGATGTCAGCAAACCGGTTTCCCGCGCTATGATCGTAGGTGATACACAGAATGTATACGCTTCACAGGACAGCCTATACGTTGCTGCAACCGACTGGGGTAACGGTTACTACCAGCCATACGGCTCCTTTGGTACACAGGTATACCGCTTCGCACTCGGCGACGGCACTATCGAATACTCAAGCAAAGGAAAAGTTCCCGGCAACATTATCAACCAGTTCAGCATGGATGAGTCAGGCGGAAACTTCCGCATCGCGACAACCAAAAATGAGTATGACCCTGATGATGCAATGAGTAATGGAGTCTATGTTTTTGATCAGACCATGAACCTTCAGGGTAAAATCGAAGGCATTGCTCCTGGTGAAAAGATCTACTCAACCCGATTCCTTGGAGACCGCGCCTACATGGTGACTTTCAAAACCATTGATCCACTTTTTGTACTGGATCTCTCTGATGCCAAGAATCCAAAAATCCTCGGCAAACTCAAGATTCCAGGTTACTCAACCTACCTCCATCCGTATGATGAAAATCACCTGATTGGTTTCGGTAACGACGTTGACGAGACAATCGATGCTGATTTGGTACATTCACCAGATGCCATTTATTACACAGCAGTTCTTGGTATGAAGATCGCTATGTTCGATGTAACCGATGTAAACCATCCAAAAGAGATGTTCAAAGAGGTCATCGGCGACCAGGGCACAACCAGCGACGTTCTCTACAACCATAAAGCACTACTGTTTGATAAAGCCAAAGGTCTCATGGCTTTCCCAATCACAGTCTACGAAGTTCCAGATCCACAGAACTGCAGTGAAAACACCTACTCAACCTGTCCAACCAGCGGTTGTACAAAAATGTGTGTTCCATCAAGCTGCACCTACGACAACGGCATTAAAGTCTGTACAGCAGATTGTGACGGCGCAAACAGCTGTGTTCAGCAAGAGTACACATATGGTAAACCAACCTTCCAGGGCGCTTATGTTTACGGTGTAGACCTCACCAAAGGATTCACCCTCAAAGGAAAAGTTTCCCACTATACAGATGCAGAGCAGGCAACTGCCACAGAACAGGGCTGGTACAGCGATTACGATAAGACTATCCAGCGCGCCCTCTACATTGGTGAAAACCTCTATACAGTATCTCCAGGCTACATTAAGGCAAACACCTTAAGCGACCTGTCAGAGCTCAAGATGTTGAAACTTGCAGACGCAACCTACGACCTGGATTACGGTAAACCAATCCCACTCTAAAAAATATCAACCAGAATCAAAAAGAGAGCCTCACTATGGGGCTCTCTTTTTTCTTTTGTTCTTTTGACCAAAGGTCAACTTTTCTTTGCGCTACTCTCTCAAAAACTATTTCTTTTTGGCCTTCGCTTTAACTGTGACGGGAACCGGCTCTTTTTTCTTATCCAGTTTATCTATTTGTGCAAGTTTTACAGCCACATAAACAACTAAAGCTATCACGACAAAATCGATCGTCACATTGGCAAAACTTCCCCACATGACCTTGGCTGTACCCACCTGAACATACGCACTCTGCAGGTCAGAAGTTGCCCCAAGGAAAATCCCAAGCAGGGGATTAATAATATCGTTTACCAGCGAGCTGACAACTTTGGAAACGGAACCACCTAAAATAAAACCAACCGCCAAGCCCACCACACCTTGTTCGCGGATAAAATCCGAAAATCCTTTGAGATGTTTTCCCATAAAATTTTTTTAAGAAATGCAGCAACAAGTTTAACACAAAATAATGCCCGGTCGCATCAAACTAAACTTTCCCCATCCAGTCACTCTTTTCAGCCTTCTGCAAAATCTCTTTCAAAACATCAAAATCGATCTCCTCAAATTTTTTAAAACGAATACAGCTTTTTCCGACGCTCGCTTTCGGTAATTTACTTTTATAAGTTTCAGCAAGATACTTATTGCCCATCAGTGCACAAACGTAAACTGAAATATAGTTTTTCTGGCTTGCTAAAGAGATTAAAGCCCAGTCACCTTCGCGCCCGCTTTGCGACTTATAGTGATATTTACCATAACTCAGCATGTTATAAAGAAAAACCGGTTTGAGTTTCGGTACAGTTTTACGAATAAAAGCATCAATTTTTTTAATCTCGCTTTTGCGAGGCTCAGCAATTGAATCGATATACTCCTGAATACTTGTTGCTTTTACCGGCTTAAACATATTCATAAAAATTTCAGTTAAGACTATCGCGTTTTTTCTTAGGAGTTTTTTTCATCTCTTTGGCTTTGATCGATATCTCTACAGACTCTTCAACCCAATTCTGTAAGTCTTGAGGACTATCTAAAATCTCCTCAGGAACAAGCCAATAAGGCATTGAGGACATTTTGCCGCGCATCTCGTATTCAAAAGGTTTACTCCCCGCCTTTTTATATTTTTCCATCGTCGTTTCGTCGATCTTAAAATACAACTGATTTTCAACAATCAGTCCAAAAATTACTCCATCTTTATACATACCGTATCCGCCAAACATCGCTCTTGCAGATACATTATCAATATCCGCCATCAAATCTTCAGTCACATATTTTGCATAATCTTTGGTTGAACTCATAGTTTAATAAGAAATTAATTCAGATATTTTTTGGCATAGACCTCAATCGCATGTAAAACCGGCAGCATCCCCTCACCCTTTTTTGTGAGTAAATAACTGACGGAGATCTTATCAATCATCTCCTCTTTTCGTTCGATAAAACCGAGTTTTTCCAGCTTTTTCAGACGTGAAGTAAGTGTGACCGGATTTACCCCGCCCACTTTTCTCTGGATTTCACAAAAACGCTGTCCGCCATCAGCCAATGAGCGAATTATGAACAGTGTCCAGGTATCTCCAAAAATTTCATGACCTTTTCCCACACACTGCGGAACGCAAGTATCGGTCATCTGTTTGCCCTTTTCGCCACTACCGTTTTTATGCACTTGACTCATAGAATGCAAGTCACTATACTTTTTATAGTACTATAGAAAATATAGCACAATAACTTATTATCTGTAAACACATTACTATGCAGGAAAAGATTTTGAAAGCTCTGAACTGGCGTTATGGAGTGAAAGTATTTGACCCAACCAAAAAAATCTCTGAACAGGATCTCAATACAATTTTAGAAAGCGGCAGACTCGCTCCGAGTTCTATCGGCGTTGAGCCATGGAAATTTATCGTTGTTGAAAATAAAGAGTTACGTGAAAAAATCCGTAAAGCATCCTACGATCAGTCAAAAGTAACTGATGCGGCATATCTCGTCATTATGGCGCGCCGAACTGATATACGGGAAAATATCGCTAATGAGCTTATTGAAAGAACAGCTGAAACCCAGAAAGTAAAACATGAGGAGCTCGGCGGTTTACGACAGATGGCAGAAGGTGGCATTGCCAGACAGGACGATCTATCTCTTGATGCCTGGGCCAAAGCGCAAACCTACATTCCACTCGGTATCATGATTCACTCAGCGGCTTTGCTTGGAATCGATGCCGGCCCGATGGAAGGCTTTAACGGTGCTGAAGTAGATGAAATTCTGGGACTCAAGGCAAAAAATCTCAAATCCACAACCATCTTAACATTAGGCCACCGCGGTGAAGATCCCGCAGCACAAAGACCAAAAGTCCGCCGCAAATTTGAAGACGTCGTTGAGTTTATTAAATAAATAATCTCCTCATTCTAAAGAGTCGAAAGCCAACTGAAAGGTTGGCTTTTTTTGAGTCACATCAATGAAACTTTTTCCCGTTCTCCAACATCTCCAAAATTATTTTCATTCGTTTAGCTCTGGTTTCAGGTTTTTTAGCAGTTTGCAGTCTCCAGGCAATTGCATATGTGTTCGTTTTATTTAAACTTTCAAAAAAAGTTTTCGCCTTTTTATTTTTAGAAAGCGCTTTCAAAAAATCTTCCGGCATCGTCATTTTTACAGGTGAATCATAAGCTTTTTCCCAACGGCCGTCTTTTTTAGCGGCTTCCACTTGCTCCAAACCAGCTTTCTGCATTTTCCCCTCAGCAATTAATTTTTCAGCAAATTCAGTGTTCCTTTTGGACCAAATACTTCGGGATCTGCGAGGAGTAAATTTCTGTTTATAGGAGTTCTCATCAATCGATTTTGACTGCCCATCAATCCAGCCATAACAAAGAGCTACTTGCAAAGCCCCGTCGTAAACCAAAGTTTTTTTACCTGAGGCTTTTTTATAAAATTGGAGCCAGACGCCATCAGACTTCGAATGATTTTTTGCCAACCAGTCCTCCCATTTTTTTGGGGACTCAAAGAAGAGGAGAGGTTGTTCGGTCGTTTTCTTAACCACAAAAAAGTTTGTTATTTTGTCGTACCGGATTTTTTCCCTTTCCAGCAGGTTGTGCAATGTGCACCCCTATACTTATGCCCTCTGCTACAGATTTTCCAGGATGAGGTTTTTTTAGATTGTGGCATATATTCAAGGTAAAAAAACGCCATTTAATGGCAGTAAATAAAACTATTTAGATTTTGATTTTCTACTCAATACAAACTTCTGTGAAGAGCTCAATGCCTTATCTGTTCGATGAACGCAGCCATACCAACAACAAGGACGGCGCATCCCTTCATTAAGTTCCGAGACCACCCTTCTGACATGTTCACTTCTCTTTTCAGGAGTTTTAACGGAAATAGTCCAGCAGATCCATTCATTGCGGGACAGTGGCGTTAAACTGTTCCATTTTTCAAGAGCGCCAGGGTCGGAAGCAAGAGCTTTTCGTAAGTCCGATGGCACGGTATGCACAACACCTGTAGCAATTATTGTCCTTGGCATAGGGTTAGTTGTTTACTGCTTTTTACTTTAACTTAAAATTTCTGGCGGTGTTTTCTGAATGAAGTTCTAACATTATTCTTTCAGATTTAACCCGCAAGAGACTCTGGCTTGAGCGGTTCCAGTGGTTCGTAGGTTGCAAATATCACGCCTGTCGAGGTAATTTTTGAGTTTACCGGTGTAAAGCGTTCTGGCTGTGTTCCTTCGGCGAATAATTTTTTGCCGGTGCCGATAGTAACAGGAAACGTCCAGATGTGCAATCGATCTATTAGGTTATTCTTAAGAAGTGTTTGTATGAGTTTGCCACTACCGTACACTAACAGGTCAGGACCATCTGAATTTTTAAGCTTTTTTATTTCTGCCACAACGTCTCCCGTAATAAGCGCGGAATTGCTCCAGGAGAGTTTAAAAGGCTTATCGGCGACAACATATTTTTTTGCTCTATCATATGGCTTTCCCCAACGCTGTTCTTCTTTATGATTCGGCCAGTATGCGGCAAAGATATCATATGTGATTTTCCCTAAGAGTAAATCAAAAGGGGCAGCCTGTATCTTTGTGTCCATTATATTGTCTGCCTTTTCGTCCCAGTAATTGTAATCAGTCATCCATCCTCCGTATATGAACCCTTCGGCGGTATCTTCTTTGGAGCCGCCCGGTGCCTGCATTACGCCGTCTAAGGTAACGAATGTGGTAGTGATGATTTTTCTCATAGTGTTTTCATTAGTCAATAATACACCGAAGGTGATTTCCTCGCGGCTTGCCGCGGGTAATTGATTTGAATTTATTTTACCATATCGTCCATTGGTACGCCTAACGCGTTGGTGACAAATTCCTTGGTTGTTTACTTAACTCGCGTGTATGTTAATTCAAGATTTTTCTCCCAAGCTCCTCCGTCTCGCGACATTTTTCCATAACTTACCAACTTATTGCCGTTGTCTTCTATGATTAGAGTAAAACGCTGATAAAAATTGGGGTCATCACGCCACCATTTCAGATGGTTACCCTCAATAGCCACATCAAATTTTCTTGAAGCGCCGCGTTCATCAAAATGAAGCATGGATAATTACGAAAAAATATCATGCCGAGGCGCTTTGCGCCGAGGCTGTTTCTTACGATTTCACAAAAAGTGAAACTTGGCGGAGAGACTGGGATTCGAACCCAGGAGGGGCTTGCGCCCCTGACGGTTTTCAAGACCGTTGCTTTCGACCGCTCAGCCATCTCTCCTTAGCGTGGCCTACTATACAAAAATTGCTGGTTAGACTCAAGGGTAAAAAAGCTGTCTTTAGCAAACTTTTAAAAGCCGGATAAGCTTCTTTTAAGCATTCGTTAAGTTCTGCTCATAACAAAATCAGCAGCCTTTAATTTTTCTATCATGCCAAAAAGGTAAAAGTGGAATCTCCCTAACCGACTGCTGTTATGAATCAACTCCTTTCACTCCACTCACCGGATGGCACTCTGGCCCACAACAAAAAAATAATTTTATGCGGCCGCCAGATATCACTCAAAGAACGCGAGCAGGAGCTGCTTCTCTTCCTTTTTCGCAATCAAAATAAAGTCGTCAACCGTACCACACTGCTGGAGTGTGTTTGGAACTTTCACTCACCAAAAATCAAAGGAACTCTGGAAAATCACATCGGCTTTCTTCGCAAAAAACTCCGTCCTTTCCATGACCGTTTTTCAATTCAAACAGTTTACGGACACGGTTATCTTCTCCGGACGGCAGAGCCTATTGCTTTAAATCCCTGAGATATTTCACCGCTGCATCAAGCTGAGGATCCAATCCTTTTTCAGCATCCTCATCGGTAAGTTTTACCTCAATATCAGGAGTAATACCCACATGATCGATAGTCTTGCCGCTTGGTGTATACCATTTAGCAATAGTCATACGCAGACTGGAATCATCAGGCAGTTTGGCAACCTCCTGCACGCTTCCTTTACCGAAAGAGGTCTCACCCATAACAATACCGCGCTTATGATCCTGAATGGCACCTGCGACAATTTCTGAAGCAGAGGCTGTTCCATCATTGATCAAAACCACCATAGGTGTTTCGCCAAGTTTGGCATTGCCGCTTACATACATAGTCTCATCATCAGCCGAATTGCGGCGTTTGATTGTTACCGCTTCAACTTTCCCAGGCAATAGTTCGGAAAGAATATCCACGGAAATATCCAGATATCCACCACCGTTATTACGCAGATCCAGAACCAGTCCCTTTGGATTATGCAGAATCAGATCATTCAACTTATCTTCAAATTCAGGCTTGGTAGAGTCATTAAACTGATTAATGCTGATAGTATAAATTCCATCTTTTTCATCCTCCATCGAAACGCTTTCCACGTTCACCGTGTCACGTGTCAGCACTACATCAAAAGGCTCTTTTTTACCGCGAACAATCGTCAAAGTTATCTTTGTACCTTTTTCGCCGCGGATCTTCATAATCGCATCAAACAAAGTCATGTCAGAAGTCAAAGATCCATCAATCTTATAAAGAATATCTCCAGATTGAAGACCGGCTTTTTCCGCAGGTGAATCTTTGAGTGCAGTAACCACCATCAACTGTCCTTCACGAACCGTTAATTCAGTACCAATACCCTCAAGTTCTCCGCTCAAATTCTGATCAAACTCTTTCGTTTCATCAGGAGTCATATAAGAAGTAAACGGATCATCGAGTGAAGAGACCATTCCTTTAATAGCGCCGTAAACCATTTTCTGTTTATCAATAGAAGCCTCATTCACATAAGACTCGGAAAGCATATGCCATACCTGCCAGAAAACACTTAAGTCAGCTTCAGGTCTATCCGTAGAGTCCATGAGTGATGTCAAAGCAGCAACCGGAGACATTTGTGACTCATCCAGTTTTTCGGTTCCGGCACCGGTTTTATGAATCATATAATAACTCGCGCTCTCCCACCCAAAGGTGAAAATAACTGCAAAAACTACGACGTAAGAGATAAATTTGGGGAATTTCTTCATATCAGTATATTATACAACAAAATTAAGGTTTAATCAAAGTACCTTTGAAGTCTTTGAATGCTGATGGCTTTGCGGGTTTTATCATCAATATCGATGACACAACCGTTAAAAACTGTCGGTCCATGAGCCACCTGATGTTTGACCGGCATTTGTGTTAAAAAGTTTTCAATAATCTCCTCTTTTTGAGCCCCGATAACTGAGTTGATCGGTCCGCTAAAACCGGCATCACTTTGAAAAGCTGTGCCGCCGGGGAGAACTCTTTCATCAGCAGTCGGTACATGCGTATGTGTTCCCACAACCGCAGTCACACGTCCATCCAGATAATGTGCGAGCGCCATTTTTTCTGAGGTTGTTTCCGCATGAAAGTCTACAAAAATCGCCGCAAGATTTTCATGTTTCGTCTCTTCCAAAATCTTGTCTGCAGCACGAAAAGGACAGTCCAGATGCATAGGCATAAAAATTCTACCCATCAAATTAATAACCAAAACATTCTGTTTCAAACCACCTTCAACAATCTCATATCCGCGTCCCGGAACATTCGGCGGATAGTTCGCCGGGCGAACCAGAGGAACTCTTTTGCTGTCTAAAAAAGGAATAATCGCACGCTCTTTAAAAATATGATTTCCGGAAGTGAAAAAATCTACTCCGGCTTTTTGCATCTCATGCAGATCGTCCTCAGTAATTCCTTTGCCGTGATGAATATTTTCAGCGTTCGCAACTACCAAATGTACGCCAAGTTTTTCCCGGTATTCAGGCAAAGCTTTTTTCACCGCTTCACGCCCCGGACGTCCATAAATATCACCAATAAATAAGAGTTTCATAAAATTTTGCAAAAGCTTGCGTACAATAGCATGAAACGAAGAAATGTGAGAATCCTTTTAGGAATCGTTTAAGTGACACTGCTATTTTGGCAGTCGATCAAGCCATTTATAGGGTATTCCATCAAAATACCCTTGACGGTGAGTGTATACTCACCTAACATGCTGATTGATCATAAATTTCTATTTTTTTATTTTATTTTTATGGCGACTCTCACGGAAAAACAAAAAGCGGTTGAACTCGCGCTTTCGCAAATTGAACGTAACTTTGGCAAAGGTGCCATCATGAAACTGGGCGACTCACAACGTGTAGCTATTGAAACTATTCCTACCGGTTCAATGTCTTTAGATATTGCTATCGGTGGTGGTGTTCCACGCGGCCGCATTATTGAAATTTTTGGACCTGAAAGTTCCGGCAAAACAACTCTCACACTTCACATTGTGGCACAGGCTCAAAAACGTGGCGGCCAGGCAGCATTTATTGATGCCGAGCACGCACTCGATCCTGCATACGCTCGTAAAATCGGTGTAGATACCGATAACTTATTGGTTTCTCAACCAGATAGCGGTGAGCAGGCTTTGGAAATTACTGAAGCTCTTGTTCGCAGCAATGCGGTAGATGTTATCGTAGTAGATTCAGTGGCAGCTCTTACACCACGCGCGGAAATCGAAGGCGAAATGGGTGATTCACACATGGGTTTACAGGCTCGTCTCATGAGTCAGGCTCTGCGAAAACTTACCAGTACCATTAGCAAATCCAATACTACTGTTATCTTCATCAACCAGCTCCGTATGAAAATCGGTGTGATGTTCGGCAATCCAGAAACAACTACAGGAGGAAACGCTTTGAAATTCTACTCATCAATTCGTATGGATATTCGCAGCATCGGCAAAATTGAAGAAGGAACTGGCGACACCAAAGAGGTTATTGGTAACCGCGTACGTGTAAAGGTTGTAAAAAATAAAATCGCTCCTCCATTTAAAACAGCTGAGTTCGACATTATGTACAACCGTGGTATCTCCTACACCGGTGATCTGATTGATCTTTCAACCAAATATGAAATCACTCGCAAGAGCGGTGCCTTCTATACTTATAAAGATCTCAAACTCGGTCAGGGTCGTGAAAATGCTAAAGACTTTTTAGCTCAAAACGAAAAGGTTCTCAAAGCCATGGAAAAAGATGTACTTGAGCACGTCGCCCAGATTAAAAGAGACGAAGAGGTTGAGGCAAGTGGTCAACCGAAAGCACCTTCTATAGTTGCTAAAACTCCTGCCAAAGCAGCAAAAAATGAAGAGTAAAAAAGAGATCACAAACGGACTTATGCAATACGCCGTCTACCTTCTGGCTAGACGGCGCTATAGCTATAAACAGATGGAAGAAAAACTTACGAATAAATGCAAAAAGGTAAATAAAAAAACGACGCCGGAAAATATTGACCTTACTGACGATCAAAAAGAGGCTATCGAGGAAGTCTTTAAATTTTTGCTCTTTAAAAACTACATCAACGACACTGAGTACACAGATCTTTATATTAAATCTGAGCTTCAAAGAAAGCCTTCGGGAAAATATTCTCTCAGTCAGAAACTCTTAAAAAAGAGGATTGATAAAAATATTATTAAATCGGCACTTGAATCTTATTCACAAGAAAACGAATACGAATTTGCCCGCGATGCTCTTCAGAGAAAACTAAAAACTTTCCATGAAAAGGACACTCAAAAACGCAAAGAGAAGTTAAGCAGATTTCTGGCATCACGCGGCTTTCCATTTCAAATTATCCAGCGGGTCATGAAAGAAGCCCTGGATCTGGAGCTTGAGCAGGAAGCCGAATAAAAGCCACTGAATGTTCTTGACCTCATTCAAGATACTCACTGAATCTTGAACCTTTTTAATCATTCTCCTCTATCTCTTCCGCAAGTTCGGCAATCTTATTGATGTGATGCGAGGTACGTCGGCGGTGAATCGGATCTTCAACCTCTTGTATTTCCCGAAGATATTTATTAATTCTTTTTGTTAATAAATCATAACTGGATTCATCAAGTTTACCGTTTTTAAGTTGGTCCTCAATCATATCTTCCAGACGATACAGCTCAGCTTCACAACGTTTTGATTTCCACTTAAAGGCATCAAAGGTGTCATCAATCTGATTCAAGAAATTTGAAACAGATTTTTTCTTTTTTTGATTGGCAAATGTGAAACCGGTCACCGCAAAAAACACACCGATTAACGAAACGATCAAAGCCAGAAACTGTACCCAATACTCGGATACCCAGTTTTCCACACCTTTATCCTGCGCGACCGTCGCTGGAGTCGGAGTCGGCTGCACAACCGGAGCCGGTGCAGGCGGATCAACCTGATCAGCCGGATCCACGTAGTTCGGATCATAATAAGGATCTGCGTAGGGGTCTGTATAAGTTGCACTCCCATCATAAGGATCAACATAAGTCTGATCATAGGTTGCGTCCATATAATCCCCGTTATCATAAACATCCGCCGGATCCTGACCCGTATCTGTAGTATCGTAGGGCTGATAGTTCCCATAGACATCGTAATAACCTGTATTAGAAGCGGTTTGAGCCAAGCTCAAAGCAGGTAAACTCAGGCCTCCCATCAGTAAAATCAGCGCAAAAGCGGAGGGGAAAAAGGGAGTTTTTTTCATGAAAAGGCTTAGAAATTTCTTCACATAGCATAAGGGAGCGCTTTACAAAAATCAAAACAAAGTATACGATAGTATCGTTACAGGATCTGAATTGAAAGATCCTGGGTTTTCCGTAATTATATCAACTCTTTATTAACCATATATGCAATCACAATTTTTCGCTGCTATAAACCAGCTCTGCGATGAAAAGGGTATTCCAAAAGACAAAATTTTGGATACTATCAAAGCAGCAATTCGCGCAGCCTACCGCAAGGATTACGGCAACCGCGATCAGAACATCGATGTAGGTCTGGATGAAAAAACCGAAAGATTCACGGTTTTCCTTATTAAAAAAGTTGTCAAAAAAGTTGAGAATCCTGAACTCGAAATCACTTTGGCTGATGCAAAAAAATACCGCAAGGACGCCAAGGTTGATGAAGATGTAAACATCGACGTAACTCCAATCGAGTACGGCCGCATTGCTGCCCAGTCAGCTAAACAAGTGATTATCCAGCGTATTCAGGAAGCTGAACGCGACATTATGTACGACACCTTCAAAGACCGCGAAAACGAGCTTATCAATGCTCTTGTTCACCGTGTAGAAGGGCAGAACGTTTACGTTAACCTCGACAACAAAATCACCACCAACCTCACTCGCGATCAACAGATCCCCCGTGAACGTTACTACGGCGGCCAGCGTTTGAAGCTCTACCTTGATAAGGTTATTAAAACCACGAAAGGTCCACAACTGCTCATTTCCCGCACTCACCCAAATCTGGTTCGCAAACTCATGGAACTGGAAATCCCGGAAATCAAAGCAGGCCTGGTAGAAATCAAAGGTATCGCCCGCGAACCGGGTGTTCGCTCCAAAGTTGCAGTATCTTCTTCTGACCCGAAGATCGATCCAATCGGTTCTTGTGTAGGTCAAAAAGGTGTTCGTGTAACCAACGTTATGGACGAACTGAATGGCGAACGCATCGACATTATTCTCTGGAACGAAAATCCAGTTGAGTACATCAAAACCGCTCTCGCTCCTGCAAAAGTTGCTCACATCGAACTCGATACTAATGTTCGTCGCGCGAAAGTATATGTAAACCCAGACCAGCGTCCGCTCGCAATCGGTAAGGAAGGACAAAACGTTCGTCTGGCTTCCCGACTCACCGACTACGAAATCGACATTCTGGATATCGGCGACCTTTCTGCTGAAGCAGCCAAAGCTCTTGAAAAGAAAAAGGTTGATGCCATCGATCAGCTCGAAGGTGTTACTCCTGAACTTGCAGCTAAACTTGCCACAGCCAACCTCTCTCAGCCAGAACAGTTAAAGGGCTTGAGCATGAAAGATTTCATGGGTATTGAAGGCGTTACTGAAGATGAGGCAGCTCTTCTGGTTGAAGCCATGAAAAAAGTTGCGTAGTCAGAAATCCGTGAATAAAAATAAAAGCCCCCTTCATTGGGGGCTTTTTTATTTCCAATTTTTTTTTAGAAATACTTAGCGCTTAATTTAAAGTTTTTCCAGCCGGCATTTTTCTCATGAGTTTAAGCAAATTACTGTAAGCAATTTTGCACTGGCGGATAAACCATTTTCGGTCATCATCATTTAAAAAATTACGTGGTTCCTTATACTCAACATCAAAAGTGCAGCCTCCAGCAGCAATATCTTTTTTCATCTCTACGGGCAAAAAAGCAAAATATCGGCCAGGCGGTTCTGCCATATCTCCATAACCCATAGTGAGCCCGGAAAGGGGTGAAACGGCCAGTAAACGAAGGAATTTTTTTGCCGCCAGAAAGCGATCCCATTTACCTTCCATCATCTGTTCGTCTTTATTTTTGCCGCCATAATCAAAAGGAATAATGGAAACACAACATTTACTATCCTGCCCCCAGGTAAGTTTAAAATCTTTTGGTACCAAAGCATCCCAATCAATATCTTGCAAAGCAGCAGGTGGAATTGCCTCACATTCAGCGGCATAGTCGTCGATCAAAACTGCCTCGTCCTTGATTGGCGGTAAAACTTTTTTTGCTCTCGATGCAGCTGCTGCAGCACTTCGTTCCTGATCGTAACGGTTTTGCAGACTCGGGGTGATGGTTGGTTCTAATTCCGACATAAGTATGAATTACAGATAGATTATAACTTAGAGGGGGACGCCTATACCAGGCATCTCTGAAGTTGTGCCAAATTTTTTCTTGATAGCATTCAGTTTTTCAATAGTGTCAGCAATGGTAATTGTGTCGTGGGCATTCTGCAGTCGCTGAGACAAAGTATCGAGCTCACTGATGACTCCATCAACAACTCCTTCAGATACATTCCAATGTTTTGCCCATTCGCTTTTATGTTCGGTCAAAGCTTTTCCATAACGTTCCAAAGAAACACCCACCTGATTTTTATCAGCCAGTGCCAAAACCTCCTTCGGCAACTTTGGAGGCACACCGGCCGCCTTAGCTTCCGCAACCGCCTTCTTAGCCTGCGCAATCATTTCCGTAATATGTTCAGCTGAAAAATAACTTGGTGTAATGCCAATTTGTCTCGAATCTGAAATAGATCCCGTAGGCGACAAGCGCACAACCGCATAACTTTGTGATTTTCCGGTTGCTCCTTTTGGACCCGTAGGAATAACCCGTAGCTGGGCAATTTCTTCAACGGAAGTAAGAGAGAGATCTCCCAAAAATCCGCCTTCAATACCATAAGCTTTTCCTACAAAAACATTTTCCGGTTTGTAATCCAGATGGATCCAGCCATTCTCATGAAGTCTGTCCAAACCCTCCAGGGAGTCCACAAAATAACCAAGAATTGTATCCGGTTTTTCACCGCCATACATACGACTCTTAAGAGATATATCCTGTCCGGCAACTCCCTCAATTTTATCAAAAATGATAATAGGTTCGGTGCCAGCTTTTGAAACCAAACGCGGTTTAAGGAGGCCGGTACTATCCGGGAAATCCATCACCGCCTGCAGTGCATGGCGTTCATTATCAAAAATACGACGGATCGAATCAAGCTCAAAGTTCATCTCTGCCATGCGTGACCTTAAGGCTTTTTTCGCATCGTCCGTTAAGTTTGGTGCCTTCAGCCAATCCTCCATTTGAGCAATCTCCTCAGCTATACCCTTGGCCTTTTTCTGTGTTTCATCAATGTTATCAAGTCGCTGACGCGCATCATCAAGTTCAGTCTGAATCTTCTTAGCCTGTTCAGAATCAGCTTTGGCTTTTTTCAATTCGTCCTCAAGTTTTCGAACCTTCATTTTGAGATCCACTGCTTGATCAAGTTCTGCAAGTTTGGCTTTTTTAGCAGCAATTTTCCCTTGAAGCCTTTCAATTTCTGAAGCGCTCAACTTGCCTTCTTCAAGCATTTTGGCAATATCGTTGATTTCATGAGTCAGAGCGTCTGTGTTTTTTGGACGTTTAATAGCGGCAGTTTCAAGTTTGCTACCATCGCCCACAACATAGGCACAATCAGAAACAATTCCAAATCCACCTTCACCCAAAGTTTCACCAACATAATATCGAACTTTATTACCTTTACTGTCCCGCACAAACTGATACTCCTGCTTCAGAATACGCTCAATCATTGTTGCATCCAGGCTTTCAAGGCTGGATTGCAGCAAGCGAAGTTCATCCTCAGGAAGCGCTTCCAACAGACGATAAAATTCAGCAGGTTGCATTTTTTTTGCGGCAGCCTGTAAGGATTTATTTTCTGTAGCCGCAGTTTCAATTTTTGCCACAAGATTCTTGCGCTCAGGCGTTTTTGCTTTTGGAGTGAAATCCGGTTTCGCCTCAAGTGCAATCGTCTCCTCTAAAGCAGTATTAAATTTTTCTTTTGCCTTTGCTTTCGACTCTTTACCAGCCGCAGGTTTGGTGGCATCATTTTTCTTACCGGCACTTTCAGGACCAAAGCCTGAATCCTCCTTTATTTTCTTTGGTTGTTTTTTTTCGACTTTTTCAGGTCTCTTAATCTCATGTTTTTCTTTTCCCTTACCAGGAACTTCATCGGTTGCAGATTTTTTAGTGTCTGGTTTTTCAGCTTTTGCTTTTTTCGCCATATCAACATCAGCAGCTTTTTTCAGAGCACGATCATATTTTGCATGGAGATCCAGATACTCAGGATGCTCAGACATTAATTTTTTAAACTCAAAAGGCTTTCCTCGAGTTGCTTCAACAGCCTGATAAGCTTCCAGAGCAGTTACCTTTTTAGCTGAAGATGCAGTAGCAGTTTCAACTTTCTTTCCGCCATTTGCAATCGTTATGAAAAGTTTACCCGTACCCTTGGCAATAGTTACCGGTAGTTTTACAACACCAACAACTACACCCGAAATATCTTTTACAAAAACCTCACCAAAAGTTTTTAAACCAAGAAGAATAGCCTGAGGCACACTCATGCGGGCAATTTTTACCGCAGCAATCGCAGCCTTCAGGCCGGAAGCTGTTGCCCCTGCACCGCTTAAGGTAGCCACAACATCCACCATCATGCGACCGATAATTTTACTGACTCCTTCTTCACCCCATTTATCTTTTTGCAAAAATGAATCAATAATCATACTCGGATGATTCAACAAATGCCCGATACCTTTAATCGCATCAAACGGATTTCGAACCATCATTCCCAGACCTTTTACCAGGTCCTTACACCCTTCAGTCACGCCGGCAAAAACCTCAATAATAGTTCCAAGACCACCGCCGCTGAACGTATCCAAAAGAGTATCAACCAGATTATTCCCGGTCGGATTTCCAATAGTTAAATGTTTCGAAGCTTCACCCATCCAGTCCCATGCTTCCTGTAAATGCATTTTATCGGCAACCCAGGAAAGCCCTGAACCAATAGCATCCCATGACTTAACCCAGCCTTCACCCATATAGCCGACAATTTCAATTGCGGCACCAAGTCCTGGTGCTTTTTTAGCCCAGTCCCACATAGCGCCGGCTTTTTTTGAAACCCAATTACCCCCGGCTTCCACACCCGGAATTCCTTTAATCATAGCCCCGGCAGTATCTATCAATCCCGGTCCTTTAATATCCATATGCTTCAAGGACTTCAAATAGTTTTCAGCTTTTTTTATCAATTCAAAATTAGCTGTATCCACCTCAAGCACTGTGCTCGCAATCGAATCATCCAGCGAACTCACCATTTCCAGTTCAGCTTTCTCACCGTCATCAATTGTTTTCACACGACCTTCAAGATCGGTAATACTGTCACCTAATTTTTTATCAGCATCATCAAGTTGGATCTGAACCTTTTTGGTGCTAGCTGTATCGGCAATCAACTTACTCAGCTGGCCCTGCAATCCCCATAAAGTGGAATCCATTTTTACTGACTCCATAGTCACACTCTCTCCCCCTTCACGAAGTTGTTGAGTTGCTTCTTTGGCTTTCTGCTGCCCGGTCTGAATCTGCTGAACAACATCGGGAGGAGTTTCCTGACCCTGTTGTTTACGTTTTTCAACCTCGGCACCGGCAGTCTCTAAACCTCGTTGGGCACCCTCCATTTCCTCAGTTTTTTCCTCCAGTTGTTTTTTACGTGCAGCAACTTGCTGCATATGGGCAACCATCACATCATATTGATGCTGAACCGCCTGACGTGTCTTTTCGTTATTTTCAATTCGGTCAGAAGCCTGTTTTTTCTGTTCATCATTTTTACGTTTTTTTCCTTGAACATCATCAAGCTCCTTATTTGTTTTATCGCGGGCGTCCTTATATTTCTTTTTAGTTTTATCAACAACTTTTTCCGGAGCACCATTCAGATCCTCGCCGCGTTTTTGGCGATCCTTCTGGTGTTTTTTCATTTCAGCCAGTTTGGTCTGGAAATCTTTTATGGCCGCCTCCTTAGCCTTTTTTGCATCCTTCACTTCCGGAATATCTTCAGTCCATGGCGCCAGACTGACTAAATATTCACCAAAAGCAGTCGCACCTTTATAGTGTGACTTATTAGCATTATCAACTTTATCTTTGGTATCAGAAAAAGTAACAGCAAGCTTTCCAAAATCGGTCGCCTCATTTTCAAAATCTTTCTGGTACTTTAAAAGTTCCGTATAAATGCCGTCCGCGCTATCTAAGTTTGCAGCATCTATTTTTGTTACATCAACGTTCTTCAAACGCTTCTGCGCCTCGGCTGCGGCCTCGGCATTCTCCTTCGTCTGTTCAGCCTCAGCCTTCTTCTCTTTCTTCATCTCAATCAAACGATCCAAAATGTCCTTCACCTTTTTTGTAAGTTCAGTCTTGAAAGTTTTATACTCTGCCGCACTGATACCAGGGGTTCCGTCGGTATCATATTTGGCAACATTCGCATCGATCCACTGACCAAAATTCTTTTTCATATGGTCCTTGAAATCCTGCGGCAATGAACGAAAATTATAAGTATTGTATTCACCCAGGCCGTAAATATTGTCGATCTCGGCTCGCGCCTCAGTTTTACGCTTATCAATAGTATCCGAATCCGGAATTTCAGCTTGCTGCTTAGGTTTTTCCTTGGCTTCCTCAAACACGAATCGCTTTGCTTTAAACAGCGAACTCACAGGAAAATCGAATTTTCTGCATTTGAAAATCATTCGTCCATTCCTTTAAGAATATCTTCAACTTTATCCTTTTGTTGTTGTTTCTTTTCATTCTCTTTGTGGTATTTCTTCACCTCATCTTTGCTGAACTGCTTCAAACGTGGGACAAAAGTCGCATCAAAAGTCACAATATTTTCAATAAGTTCGTCCTGTTTTTTTTCTGCACGACCAAACAGCGAAGCCAACGCCGCATAATCCTGATCATCGAGCTTATCAAACCCGTCTAAGAGCTGCTTTTTGGTAGCCTCATCCAAAAAGACGCTGTGTTGAATTTCTTTTTTGAGTTTTTGTTTTGATTTTTGTGTGTGCATATTTTTTTATGATGCAGCTTTCAATAAGGTCTCTTCTCTGGGAATAGGTTGAAGACCGAAAAATTCTCGAAGTTTATTGAAGACTTTCGCATAATTATCAGCAAAGTTTTTGATACAGGTTGGACTGCTCATATCATCAACTTCAAAAACACAGTTTTTCTGAATAAACTTTGGTAACAACTCAATATAAGGTCCAGCTTTATGAGAAAAATCATATGTTAAACCGTCAACGCCGCTCTTATAAAGTAATTTCATATATGCATTCTTTTTTATCTCATCAGCTGTCAGCTGATTACCACCGTCACTGGCTGGAAGTACTGCAAGACAGCATGTACCCCCCACAGGATAGGTGGCCACAACATCTGCCCAATTACGGACTATATATTGTAAAGCTTTTTTCAGTACTTCTTTACTGAGTATTTCAGCTCCTGCTGCCTCCATCAGTTCAGGAATATATGAGCAAGCCTCTCGATATACGTTATCATCTATGGCTTCCACCGATTCTGGTGCAATTTTTTCCTCAGCCTCAGCCATTGTTTTAAACTGATCACCCACAGTTTTAAACGGTGTATCGACATCATTCATTTGATCCGACATAAATAGGTTATTTAAAATTTATTGTTTTATATAAGGTTTCATATCTCTCACCGCATCAGCCACAGTATACGTGAGATTATTTGGATCTTTCAATTTAGCTGCAATTTCCAAAAATTTACCTTGTGCAACCGGATCAACCATTGGTTTTGGACTATTACTATATGTATAAAAAACCGGACTCGAAGGATCAAATTTATTATCGGCAGTACCTCGTGGCAACGTTACAGATCCGTTCAAGAATCCTTCTATTTGTGTTCCCAGAGCAAACGCGTCAAATTTCCAGGCATACTGTGGTCCTTTACTGGAAATGACATCAGTAATGACACCTGAGTGAGCCCATGGGGTAAACGCCATTGGCCTTTTACCAAAATAAACAGGAGCATTCACAAAATCAGGGATCGTTTGTGTACCCCAGTTGTGATCAGGTTTATTTATATCTGCATAAAATGCATCAAACGGCACAACCGTACCAAAATCACCAAGCTTTCCTCCAGTATCTGTACTAAAAATCTGAGCAGCTTTAAAGTCTCCATGAACCAGTCCATTTTTATGGAGAAGCGATAATGCAGTAGCACCGTCAAACAAACCTTTAAAGGAAACTTCAACCGGTACATTTGGATCATCAAAAAGTTTTTCAGAATCTTTTGAGGTTCGTCGGCCGTTACTATCAAGATAATCAACCAGTTCATAAAAGATCATTTTTTTATCAGAACTTACTGCAATCGGCTTGGCAAAAAGATTTTCAGCACCATTTGCTTTTTCCTTAGCTACAACATCAGAAACAAGTTTTGCTCCATCGGCTTCTGAGCCCAGAGTCATTTCAGCAGGTAAGCCAGGCTTAAGAATTTTTACACCTGCAAACCGTAATTTACCGGTAATCGGATCAACAAGAACGACACGATAGAAAATACCGATACCACCCTCACCAACCTCTTTACCCTTATCCGGATAATACTGAAAAGTTTTTCCATCAATCTCAATTTTTTCTCCCTGACTCACGAGCATTTTTTCCACAAGATCTTTAGATAAATATTGTGAATCAATATTCTTTTCAAGAAATTTTAATTTTTCAGGAGATATATGAGATTTAAAAAGACTTGGTGCATTAAGGATTATCTCCACTTGATCAGCTAAATAGCCATTGGTGTCACGACTCAGAAGATGCATCAAATCAGGATCATCATGATGAAGAATAGTGTCAACATCCTGTGCATCTTTTGCATACGCCTTAAGAACATTCACCTTATCTGGACTCAATAAGTGAGACTCTTTTATGAGTTTTTGTTTCAATTCAATCGGAGCAGATCCTAAATCGGCAATCATCTCCAGAGCTCTGATCTGATCTTTGGTTTTTTGAAACTGCTCCAGCATTTCAAAATGCGATTTATATTTTTGATAGATCGCACTTTTAGAAATAATTGCCAAAGCATCTGCATATTCGCCGCGATTTAATGCAGCAAACAGTGTATCTCGAATCTGTTCGTACATTTTTCGATCTTTTGGATCGACTTTAAAGGTAAGATCGAGTAACTGTTTACCAAGTTCCGTAGACTTTGCTTGTGTTTCGGCATATTTATCAGCGTACTGTTTTGCAACAGCATATTCTTTTAAGAGCATAAATGCCTCAGGGCCGAGAATTTTTCGAATTTCAGCATTCTTACCCTGTAAATCAGGACGCTTTTTCATTAATTCGAGGTAGTCAGCGTAAATTTTCTGATGTTGAGGGTTATCCAGAATTGGATCACGCGCGCTAAATGCATCCGCTGTCGAACGTTGGAAATCTTCCGGATTAGTAAATTTCAGGCGTTGAGTATCAATCTGGCGGACCTTATCAAAAGAGAATCCCGGAATATCTCCGGATATGGAGCTTTCAACCAGGGCTTTTGTGGTAGGTGAAACTTCAACACGGCCGTCTGCAATTTCACATAAAAACTCCTGAACATTACGAGCATTCATTTCCACTCCACGTGATGCAAAAAGAGCAGAAAGTTGGGCATCAGCATTAACAACACCAATCAAGCGTTCACCCAGTTTACCACCTGAAGCTTTATCAGCTGTTTCAAGCAAACGATGCGTAACTTCATGATCTTTTTTCTGTTTCATTTCCTCTAAAACCTCTTTGCCTTTTGGATTCTTTTTAAAGAACTCCTTCGGGCTCATTTCCACGCCATCAACAACAAACACATTCACCATTCTTCCATCTTTTCCTTCGACCTGTTTCATTTCCACGCCATATTTAGCCTGGAAATATTCGCTGTTGTAATGAACTTTTCCATCAGTATCGATCCAGGCAGGAACTTCTTTTGAATTCATTTTCTGGCCATTTGGGCCGTTTTCCAAAGCTGAATCCGGAACCCCGCTTGAGAATACCGATTCAAAATGAGTATCGGCGGCGGACTTCTCCATAAATTGAAGCTTGCCGTTCTTATCTATATAGAGAACACCCTTTCCTTCAGGAAGTTTTGCCACAACCTGTGCTTCACCTTCTGCAACCGGTTTATTTCGTGAGTTATAATCAGCCACAAATTGAGCAATCTCTTCTGGAGTATTCAGTTTTTTTCCTGCAACGGCACTGCCAACTTCACCGGTAATAAGCATAATAACAGCATCACGAGGAGTTTTTACAGAGTTTGCCTGTTTATCAATAAGACCAAACATTTCCGCATGCCTTGGATATAAGCTGCGTAACTCGGCGATAGTTGTTCCATCTTTTCCAAGAACCGCCTCTGTATATTTTTGGAAAATTCCAAGCGTTTCAATATCAATTTTTACACTGCCCGGTGTTCGTTCTGCACCTGTATCACCTTCACCTTTAATTGACCCAAGCAAAGCTTCGGTAATTTTGAGTTGAGCCAAAAGATTTGGATCAACCTTCCCTTCTTTCTGTTGTTTGGCAATTTCGTCCTCAAGAAGTTTTTTAGTTTTTTCCATATTTTCTTTGCGGGCTTCACCCTCTTTTTTCTCAGCATCGCCCATTTTGGTATCGGCTTCCTTAGCCTGTTCCTGTTTTTTCTTAAGATCAGCCTCAAGCTTTTCGGTAGGTTTACCTTCAGCTTTCGCTTTGTCGATTTTGGCTTGGGCTATATCAACCTCAACATGTGCTTTGCTGGCTTTGCCAATGGCATCAACAGTATCAAACTCTTCTTTAATCTTTGGTTTCTGTTTTTCGGCAGGACCTTCCGGACCGACGTGTCCCATAAACTCATGTACACCTCCAATGAGACCTGCATAGACAAAGTTGGAACCAAACGAAGCCAGACCTTCCTTGAGTGTAAAATGTCGTCCTGTGAGGAATGCTGATCCCATATCCAAACCAACCATAGCCCCGCCTTCTGCAGAAGTTTTACCAAGCCACCAGGCGCTGTCTTTGGCAAAACCCTCAACAAGTCCGCCGCCACCATATAATTTAAGAGCATCTCCGCTCAGAGCAGCTCCTTCAGTAACAAGTCCTCCATCAGTAAGGTATTTTGCAGCATTAGCACCTTCAGACAGATTTTTCAGTTTACCAACTCCCATTCCAACTCCCTTGAGTACACCCATTGTAACCACACTATGACCAATACCGGTCCAATATTCAGCACTAAAACGTGGGTAATCGTAACCCATAATCATTCCATTGAGTTCATATTGAGCGGCACCAAAAGCGGCACCTTCAACGACAGCTTCACCGGCAAACACAAGTCCACGACCAGCTAAAGTTCCACCAACCGTTACGCCAGTTTCACCGACTACACCAAAGAATCCGGCAACAGTGCTCTCACCAAGAACCGCAACAAGCCCTGCACGCGCCCCTGCACCGGCTACCGCCACTGCCCCGGAGGCAAAACCCGCCGATGCGATAGTAACAGCCGTCATAACACCTACTTTCACCGGTAATGCATTCCATTGTTCATCTGTCCAGAAAGCGGTGAGTGGGCCACCCTGACCAAAATCTTCAATTGCTACGGTTCCACCATAAACTTTTCTCCATTCATTCCCGGCTTCACCAACCTGATCTTTCATGAAGCTGTATGTGGAGAGTTTGACCTTTTTGTTATACGCTTCATTCACGACTATATTTTCCATTTTACCCCGTGCATCTGCGACCTCTTCATCAGAAGGTTTTCGACCATTCTGTTTTTCAAAACTCTCTTTCCAGGTATCGAGAGACTTATTGAGCTTTTTAATATTGTCCTTATCGCCGAGGGTGTCTGTGCGAACCTTATTTTTATCCACATCTTTGGCGCCAATTTTGAGTTCATCAGCGAAATAGTCTTCATATAAACTGCGAGCAAGTCCGGAAAATCCGCGTTCGCGGGCTTTTTTTGCTTCTTCCAAAGTTGCCTGTTTGCGTTTCTCCGGATCCGCATCATTGAGTTTGCGTTGTTGCACAAACATATCGAAAACCTCCCAGGAGTTGGACTTGATATCAACCGGGAAACCAGCCTGCCACTGTTTCAAGGCGCCCTGCAAATTGAGTTTGCGCATATTTTCAGCCACTGACTGAAGCTGACCATTACGAACAGCTTCCAGTGACATTCCTTTAGCAGAGGCAAGAGCCCCTTCAGCTTTTTGAACTTTATCCCGATATTTTTGAATATACTCGGGTGTAATACCGCCATAATCCTGAATCGCAATACGAACTGCAAAACTATTACTGTCACCGGCTATCAGAGAGTCCAGTGTACTCTGCGCACGGGTAACATCACCCTCAAATCTTTTGATTAAATCATCTTTTTCTTTTTGCAAAGTAGCATCATCTTTTTTGAGAATATCCTCTTTTTGCTGATTCAAACTATCTTTACTCTCATACACACGGATGCTGTCCGGATTTAATTTGCGGAGTTTTGCTTCGGCACCTTCGATCGTGACACATTCACCTTTTTCAATCATGCGCTGCGCTTCTGCTAGCACGAGGGCCATGTTGTTGATATTGTCGTTGGCCTGATCATAGGTCCACGTCCCAAAATCGGTTTTACCAACAACATTGTTGTTATATCTTTCTTTCACAGCCTCTTTCATTTGGGCAAGACGTTGCACCATTTGCGCCAGCTCCATCATCGCAATCTGTTTGAGCATTTCCTTACACTGCTCAAAACGCACAGGATCACGCTCGGTATCTTTTGCAGCTGAGTTATAGTATTTCAAAAGATCCTCTTTGCCGCCGAAGACATCACCATTCATCATTTTCTTTCGGCCTTCCACCATGGATTTTTCTTTTTCCGTACAGGTCTTTTCGTCCAGTTCCATGCTTACCTGAATTTCAATAAGTTTGAATTTAGCTTCAAATGCCATCTGTTTATCTTTTGGCAGTTTGTTAAACTCGGCAGTTTTTACAAGATTGCCTTTATCATCCACGGTGACATATTTTTTCTCTTCTTCAGTTAAACCATTTTTCAAAAACTCACTGGTCTTCACACTCAGTTTAACGTTTGCCAGATCCTGCAACTGAAGTTGAGTTTTACCAAGCAAATTATCGTAGAGTGCTTGAAATGAAGGATCATTAATTTTTTCTCTATCAATGGCCTTCAAATCCTTCAAAACCTTCCCAAGGTCGGTCATGGCCTTATCAGCATCATCAGAAATTCCTGCCGCTTTGGAGGGATCACCTTTGGCCTCTTTCACAGCATCAGAAATTTTTTTCATTTGTGGCTGTACATCCTCAAAGGCCGCACGCGCCGGTTTCAGTTTGCGAAGAGCCGCCTTTCCATCCAATATTTCAGATTTCCATTCTTTGGTTTTATCATCATCAGTATCAACAATTTTTTCATCATCACCATCTGCGAGCGCTGAGTCTTGCGTGCGTTCCAGACGATAACCGGCAATTTCAGACTCTTCTTCCTTGAGCGGCATCAATACTGCATTCAAAATATTCTGCATATCTGCCGGCAATGCTTCAGGTTTCCATTTGTAAACTTCACTCTCAGAAGCTTTCCCCATAACATCCTCCGCATCCATGAACGCCTTATTAAACTCCTGCGATCCAATACCCTTGGCTTTTTTGGCATCACGTACCTTTTTGAGTTTCTCTTCAAGTTGTGGAACAAACGCTTTTCCAGCTTCAACATCATTGAATAAAGGAACATACTGTTTCACTTTCCCAGTTTCTGCTTTCAAGCTTCCAGCAAGCATTTCCATCACTGCCAAATCTCCCTCAGGATTTTCAGCCTTGAGCGCTCTGCGTCCGCTATCCACAATTTGAGTAAGCGTATCGGTTATATCTGCTTTGTATGCCGAAACTTTATCTTTGGACTCTTTAAGCGTAACTTTACTGTCAGCATCAGCCAGCATTTTACCGGCCTTACTGACTTCACCCTGAAACAGATCTTTTTGCTTTTGGATATCGCTGGCAATGTCCGTCTTTTTCTCTTTGGTTGCCTGCGCTTCAATGCTACTGATCTGTCCCCGTTCTGCTTGGAAAAACTCTCCGGCCATATCTTAGAAACAAATAAACAAAACTCTAAGCCTTTTTCAGCTCCTCATTCATCATCTCTTCCAGAGAGCCTTTGTTGTCAGCCTCATTCTCTTCAAGAGCCAGAATATCTTTTCGAAGTTTCTGTACTTTGGATTTCATTGTTTCAACAAGCGCTGGGTTATCCGTTAAAGCCTTTTCCAGATAGGCATCAACAACTTTGTCTTTTTCATCCAAAATCGCTGAAAAATATTTCACCATAGTGTCCGGTAAATTTGCCGAATTTTCCAGCCAGTATTTTTTGTCTGCTTCATCCAAAAGCAGAGTTTTTTCAACTCGAGCTAGAAATGCCTTCAGGAATTTTTTATCGGTCATATATTTTGTGTTAATTTTTTATTTTTATATATCACTATATTTTAGCAGAAAAACGGCTTTTCGTAAATCCGATCAAAGCCAATAAAGCTCACTGTAATCATAAATTTACAAAACAGGCTAATTCGTGCTAAAATAATAAGATTCTCTAAAGAGGGCACCTATGGCCGAACCCGCAAAAGATCAGGCAAAAACCGATACAACCACCACTGCACCTCCTGCAGACGGTGCTGTTTCGAGCACAGCCACAACTACACCTGCGCCTATCCTCTCTGACACGTCACCTACACCAGCAGATGCCCCTGTTGACAATAAAGCTAAGCCATCAACACCTTCCGAACCTTCTCCTGCCCAGTCTCAGGCCAACATCGGTTCATCTTCCCAACAGCAAAAAAGCGACATCTCAACTTTGACTGCCCAAAAAACAGTTCTCGCTTCAAACAACGCTCAACCCCAAAACGTCGATCAAACACTTGGCAAAATCAATCGCGCCTTCAAAGAACGCGCTGCAGTTCAAAAAGCCAAAGAATACGGTATTTCCTACATCAACATTGCTGTCACACCGATCAATCCGGACCTTTTAAGACTCATACCTCCGGACATTGCCAAGTCGGCTCTCATTCTTCCATTTTTCAAACTCGGCAAAAAACTTCGCATTGCGGTCGCTGATCCAAACAATCCCGAAACACGCAAAGTCATTGATCAACTCAAGTCGGTCGGTTTCGCCATCAACATCAATTTGGCCACAGACGACGGCTTGGTAGAAGCCATGCGACTCTACGAAACCGAACAGTACAAAGTCAAAAAAGAGATCACCACAACACTCTCCGAAGAAAAAATTGCCGCCTACGAAGAAGAGATCAAACAACTCAAAGATCTTGAAGAAAAAATTAAAACGATCAACTCCGAAGAAGCAGTCTATCTCATCAACATCGGTGCCCTCAAAACCGGCGCCTCTGATATCCACTATGAGCCTGAAGAAAAGGTTATCCGTCTGCGCTTCCGCATCGACGGTATTCTCCACAAAATTTTCGAAATCGACAAAGCAACTTTTGTGAATATTGCGAACCAGATCAAATACCAGTGCAAAATGAAACTCAATATCACCAACGAACCGCAGGATGGCCGCTACAATTTTTTGGTAAACAACCGCAAAGTTGATCTCCGCGTATCCATTTTGCCAACCGAATACGGCGAAACATTTGTTTGTCGTTTACTTGATAGCGAACGCAAACTTGAAGGTTTCGAAGACATGGGTTTTGCCGGAACAAATCTGGATCATCTCAATCGGGCCCTTGGTATTAAACACGGCATGATTCTGATTACTGGTCCTACCGGATCTGGTAAAACCACCACGCTGTATACCATGTTGGATAAACTGAACAAACCTGAAAGCAAAGTTATCACACTCGAAGATCCGATTGAGTATCATCTTCCGGGAATTTCTCAAAGTCAGATCAACGAAAAACGCGGTTACGATTTTGCCAACGGTTTACGCGCCATTCTCCGTCAGGATCCCGACGTTGTGATGCTCGGAGAAATCCGTGATCTCCCTACAGCTGAAACTGCTGCTCAGGCAGCGCTGACCGGTCACGTTCTGTTAAGTACACTTCATACCAACAGCGCCATCGAAGCCATCCCACGTCTCATCAACATTGGTCTTCCACCATTCATGGTTGCACCGGCTCTTGATACAGTGATCGCTCAACGTCTCGTTCGCCGTTTCTGTCCAAAATGCACACAACTCAAACCAATTGAAAAAGCCACACTTGAAGAGTTACAAAAAACACTCGACTTCATTCTGAAAATTCAACCAAGCCTTGAACTCAAAATCCCGGAACAGTTACCTCAGGCTGAAGGATGCGACATCTGCAGCCACACCGGTTACAAAGGACGTATTTCTATCATCGAAGTCCTGCAGGTAGACACCGAAATCCGCGATCTCATTCTCAACAAAGCCAGCTCTGTCAAAATGATCGAAGCCGCCCGCCGCAAAGGCATGCTCACCATGCAGGAGGATGGTATCATCAAAGTTATTCAGGGTTTAACATCTTTGCAGGAAGTGCATCGTGTAACAGCAATCGCTGCGTAACAATTCCTATTTATGAGTCCTTCAGATAATGAGGATGATCTTACGGAAGATTTCTCCAGTTCAGTAGAAAATCCACCTGAAGGTAGAGATAACCTTCTGAAGGATTTAAAAGATGCCATCAATAAAATAAAAAGAGCAGCATCAAAATTTTTTTCCGGCAGTCCTAATGAGATTTCAGATCAGGAAGCTGTCCTCCTCAAAGAGTTGGAGTCAGATATTAAAAATGCTGCACTTAAAGCTAAGATAGGGGAAAAAATGGAAGAATATAAAAAGGAAGCAGGTCTAAAACGTAAAATATACGCAAAAGACAATGATGGATCAATGGCCTATGCATTTAGTTCACGTAATGTAGAAGAGCATACTAAAAATAGTCCATTGGTTTTGAATTTGCTGAATAGAATTTACGATCAATACCCGCAGGATGATGGACTCTGGAGAGTACTTTATAGCTTTTTCACTCAAAGAGTAGGGTCCTCACATTCTTTGCATGCACCTTTAGAAATATTAAAAATTTTTCAAGGAAATCCGATTCTTTTGAGGTCAATTTTTAAGTTTATGTATGAAGTTAAGAATTATGATTCAAATGCATGGGGACTACTTATGAAATGTAGAAATTTTTATGAATCAGATAATAGCAAAATTGAAAAAATTACTCAGAGCATAAAAGCCTTAGAACAAAGAGAATTTCGGAACAGGATTGTACTTATGGATGGCTCAGGAACATATCCAGACGATATTTACATAGCATCTAATATTGGATTAACTATTAAGACGTATGAAGAGTTCCAGAGAGCAGTTGATTTTCTCTTAACTTTTTCAAAGTCCAAAACGATCCCGGAATTAGATTTAGTAAAAAGGATAAAGGGGCGGATCAGATAATTAAGCTCTGTAAAATATCGTCAAAAACAGTTTTCTTTTGCTGCCAACGCGCGCGCCCGAAGAGCTTCTAATCGAAGCTTTTTCCCCAGGACGGTGAGTTTGTAATTACCAATAATATCTCTTTCAACCATTCCTTGAATCTCAAGTAAACTTAACTGTACAGCAACCATCGAACTCTCTTTTTCGATTCTCTCAGCGATCTCAGCACTGGTTCTTTTTCTTGATAAAGAAAGCAAAATTTCGCATTCCATTACACCTGTAATGTGCAATTTTTTTTCACCAGAATTTTCTCCCCAATTTTCTAGTTGTCCCAAATCATAAAGTGGTTCAGCTTTCTTATTCAACAATAATTGCAAACATCCCTGCACCTGCGCCCGATCAATATCTCCAACCAAAGCAAAAACTTTTCGTTGCTGTTTCAAGGCATGTTCCGCGGTTGATAAAGCACCCGATCTTTTTTGCGCTTCCACAACAATTGTCGCCTTACTGAGTCCTGAAATAATTCTATTCCGCCACAAGAAATGATGTTTCATCGCCTGCATCGAAGGCGGATACTCACTCACAATCGCACCACCTTTTTCTAAGATCATTCTAGCCAGTGAAGTATGCGATGATGGCGTAATTTTCTCAATTCCAGAAGCCAAAACCGCGACTGTCGGATAGCCATTCTGAACAGCCGCCAAATGTGCCGACGCATCCGCACCAAACGCTAATCCACTCACCACAGTCAGTCCCAAAAAACCCAATTTTTCACCAATCTCATAACTCATTCTTTCACCATACGCAGACGGCGTGCGTGTACCCACCACCGCCACGCCACTCGGCAAACTATCCAACCGCGCCCCTTTCCGATACAACAAAAACGGCGCATCAGAAATCTTCTTCAAAAGTTTTGGATACTCACTATTCTCTCGTTCCACCAAAAAAATATCTTTCTGCCAAAGCGTATCAATCTCGCGATTAACATCAATCAATTTTCTTTTCTGTACAATTATTTCAGCCATTTCATCATGAATACCACATGATTTTATTTCGCTAACAGAAGCCTGTAACCAGGCATAGCCCCAGTCGCCAAACTCATCATAAATCTTTTTTAAAATCTGATAACTCATACCAGTTACCCGCATAAAACCATGTATAAAACTCATACAAAAATAGGCTAGAGAAACTCCAGCCTATCAAACAGCTCTAAAAAAAATTTAATTAAACTATAACATCATCAAAGCCTCTTCCAATTCAGGAGAAATATTCGGACTTTTCTCAAAAACTTTCGCAGCTCTTTCCTGCACATGAGCAGTTTGCAAAAAAACTGTCGACAAACCTGTATAAGTCTCTTCATCAACTATCCCTTTCTCGCGCATAGCACTCAGTAATTCACAGAAACGTTCTTTAGGAATAATTCTCTGGGTATATTCATAAGTAAGCTCATCCACCATCTGTTCTGGTGTCATATGCAAAGACAAAATATCTAAAATATCCTTGGTAGAAGGAGGAGGAGGTGACTCGTCAGGCAAACCGCCAACTTCCACATACTTCTGTCGAGACTCCCGGTAGGCATCCTTCCAGACCTGTGACTTTTTCCATGCTGGAGCATCCGGACCATGATAGCTTTCTCGAGCCGCCGCAATCTCTTCAGATGACAAAGGTTCACGTTCTGCCATAAAATGTAATATTACAAAATAAAGGAGCTGAATATAGGATAATTACAGCTATATGTCAACCAACTTTATGGCTTAAAATAAAGAGTTTTACCATTTTCATAAAAGCCACGGCTTACCAGAGTAGTGCCAGGTTTTTTAACAACTTCACCGGCTACAACAGCCTGAATTCCATGCTTCTTCAAAACCTTTTGAATCTTTTCCACCTCATTACTGATCACAAACATACCAACACCCATATTCCAAACTTCGTAAGCTTCTCGATCATTAACTTTACCAATTTTTTGAAGCTCTAACATCGGTTTATAAGGTGCAGGTAAATTATCCAGAAGCGCTCCATATTTTCCAAGTCCGCGCACAATATTTCCCGGAATTCCTCCACCGGTAACATGCGTCAGTGCTTTTACTTCACACAGTCGTTTTTGTTTATAGCGTCCCAAAATCTCAAGTAATGCATTTGAATAAATCAGCGAAGGAACCATCACAACATCACCCCATGTTTTATTGCCTGAATATTTTTTCGTATACCATTTTTCCCCAAATTTTTTTTTCAAAACGTATCGCACTAAAGCAAATCCATTTGAACGAAAAGTGGAGTTCGGTAATGCCAAAATTTTATCGCCGGGTTTCACATTTTGACCGCGGATCATTTTATTTTTTTCAACAATTCCAATACAACTGGAATTCCATAAATTACCTTTCACCATATCCGGCATCTCACCAATCTCTCCGCCGGGTATAACTACTTTTTGTTGTACACAAGCCTTTTGCAGCCCTTCCATCAAAGGGCCAACAACCTTCGGATCAACTTTACTCGTATCAATTGTATTCGTAATCGCCACAGTTTCGGCACCCACGCAAACTGCATCATCGGCAACCATTGCCAGCAAATCAAAACCCAACTTATCATATTTTCCTGTCATCTGGCCGATCATCATTTTTGAACCAACACCGTCAGAATTAAAAACCAGATAAAAATCTCCAAAATCTAAAGCTCCGGTAAAACCACCTTCAATATTCACCGGCGCACCGATCATTCCTTTGCGGCTTGGAAACGTTTTTTTCGCTGCAGCGTAAGCCAAAGCCGAGCACAGGTCACCGAGAGAAATATTCACACCTGCCTGCTTATAAGTAGCCATAAAAATAAAATTATTTATTGTATCCTGCACCTTTACGATCATTCACAACTTTTCCTTCATCCAAAGTCACAACACGTCTCTTCAAAAAATCCACCAGCTCTTTATTGTGAGTAGTCAAAAGTATGGTAGTCCCTTCAGCATTAATTTTTAAAAGCAGATCAATAATTTCACGTCCGGTTTTCGGATCCAGATTTCCGGTAGGCTCGTCGGCAACAATCAGTCCGGGGTTATGTACAAGCGCTCTGGCAATCGCAACACGCTGTCTCTCACCACCGGAAAGTTGATGAGGAAAATTTTTGGCTTTAGTCTTGAGTCCAACTATTTCCAGAACTTCAGGAACTCTTTTTTTAATCTCTGAACGTTCAAATCCACAAACCTCGAGTGCAAAAGAAACATTTTCATAAACATTTTTTTGCGGCAGAAGTTTATAGTCCTGAAACACAACACCAATACGCCTTCGATAAAACTGAATGGCACGATCCTTCATGGTATTCACTGTGTAACCATCCACAATAATTTTACCTGTATCGATTTTCTCAGCACCGATCAAAGTGTAAACAAAAGTAGATTTGCCCGCCCCGGAAGCACCGATCAGCGAAACAAACTCACCATTTTCAATAGTCAGATTCACTTTATCCAGCACCGGAGTGTTGCCGTATTTTTTGGTAACGTTCTCAAAAACGATCATAAGCTTTATTTAGACAGAAAAAATATATCAAATCCCCTCAGCTTTTCCTAATAAATTCAAAATTTTTCTCAAAACACAAACAATGGCTGCAGTTGCTTATTTATGGAACTTCTCATGGACCTCCCGCAAGCGCTTATTTGTGAGATGCGTATAAATTTGCGTCGTCGTAATCGAAGCGTGACCCAGCATCTCCTGCACCGAGCGAATATCTGCACCATTAATGAGCAATTCAGTAGCAAAAGAGTGTCGGATTTTATGCGGTGTTACCTGCTTTATAATGCCGGCTTTTTTGGCATACCGCCTGACTAAATACTGGATCATCACCGTGCTCAGCCGGCGTTTTTCACCCAAAGTTATGTCATCACCTGTTTTCGGGCGTTTATAGTTCAAAAAAAGCGGATCAAAATTATCGTCACGAAGTTTAATGTAATTTCCGATAGCTTCAGCAGCCCGCTCCGACAAGAAAACAATCCGCGGTTTTTTTCCCTTACCCCGGACCATAAACTCTTTTCGTTCCAGATCCACCTGATCACGATTTAAATTCGCCAACTCACTCACACGCAACCCGGTCGAATACAAAGTTTCCATAATCGCCATGTCGCGGCGCCCCCGCAAATCTCCGCAATCTACAGCCGCAAAAAATCGCTCCAGTTCATCACGCGTCAGGTACTCTACCGTGCGCTCAGGAATCTTACTCAAATCAATTTTTTCCGGTGCCAAAGTTTTAAAATCATTTTTTATCAAATATTTCAAAAAAGCCCGCAGAGCAATCACATGATAGTTCTGCGTTTTAATGCTCAAAAGTTGCGCACCTTTTTCATCACTCAACCGATTTAGAAACAACCTGAAATTTTGCACATGCTCCAAAGAAATTTTGCTAACATCAACATTGCCAATCCAATCCGCAAAACGCTTCAAATAATGTCGGTAATTTTCCAAAGTTTTTACTGACTGGTTTTTGGTAATTTCCGCATGCTCCAAAAATTGAACAATCAGATCCTGTAAGGTACTTTTTTTGGCCATAACAAAAGCAATAATAACTCAAACTCCATCCAGTTGACCACCCTTGGCGTAAAAGCCCGAAAGTGGTATAATAATATGATGGTAAGAAATAAAAAAATGAAAAACAAAAAACAGATCATTCTTGAAGTGGTCGCTCTCACATTCGCTATTGCAATATCGGCATGGAATCCAACAAGCCCACATTATTTTGGCATGGCGATCTTTTCAACATTTCCACTCACGTGTGTTGCCAGTCCAACGACAGCGTATGTTGGAGCAACAGTAACCTGGGGTGCAACACTTCATGATGTTACTGATCCAAGTGACGTGACATATACCTGGAGCGGCGCTTCACTATCAGGCACAGGACAACTCAAAACAGCCACCTACGCCACACCAGACACCTACACCGCGACTGTTAATACAAACTACTCTGACATAGGACCAAGGACCGCAACATGTGATGTTACTATTATTCTTGCTCCATCCCCGCCACCGGCCCCACCCGCACCGCCACCAACCCCTCCACCAGCTCCAACTGAAGAACAAACTCAGCAAGAGTCTCAACAAGTAACTCAAGAAGAACCTGCTCTCAAACCCGCCGTTAACATGATGACGTGTAGGACCGGGGGCGATACACTCAATACAGCGACCGAAGAGTTTCTCTATGTTCGCTGCGGAATAAC
>Ga0068869_100000132_pt1 | contig 36132 bp, 15 predicted proteins | sample KBSMisM52_FD_64676 | JGI IMG/M metagenome (GOLD analysis project Ga0068869, IMG submission 64676) | Miscanthus rhizosphere microbial communities from Kellogg Biological Station, Michigan, USA - KBS Miscanthus M5-2 | ecosystem: Host-associated > Plants > Roots > Rhizosphere > Soil ... | reverse complement strand
GATTCTTCAGGTGTATTGGATGCACTAACACCATCACAAGTAATGCACTGCAACACGGAAGAGGAGTGCGCTCTCCTTGCTTTCCTTATTTTAGCTACTTTACCTCAGAATCCCTCTCTGCATCCGGGCTCGCCTACACTATCGTTCCGGTCAAGAAGAAGAATGGTCGGATACGCATATGTGTAGATTTTCGGGACCTAAACAAAGCATGCCCCAAGGGAGAACCCCCTTTCTCTCCACAAGGAACTGATTCCTACAACGGTTACGGCTTCCTCTGATCGAGCTCCTCCAACGAACTACGAACGTACGCTTTCAAGGAATAGGAATAGAAGTCCTATCCGGTCTAGGTTCCTAATCTGATTCCTTCCTCGGCATCGGAACAATACTTTGCTCTACCCTCACACACCCAGGCCTAGGAGATAATGAGATGGAATTACTACAAAAGAAAAGATACACCCTTTGGCAACCGCCCACGTCCCATCAACTGATTGGCCCCAGGCCTACCACTATACAACTAATACTTGCCTGCTTGTTTCTTTTCCTTGTGAGTGTGAGCAAGAAAGGGGATAGACACGGGTGAAGAAAGCAGACCTGGGGGTTTGACTGTTCTGTTGGAGTGGAAGAACATAATTGAGTGCCTGCCCCTTCTCACTTCTGGTTCATCAAGATAGGGTTCCAAGTTGATCTCCATTTCTTCCATTCGCAGTCCAGAAAACTACTGCTTTCAAGCCTACGTGCGCAGGAGCGCACTTCCGTTTTCTACTTCGGAGCCGGGTCGATGTTCAAAAAGAACCAAATATCATAGATTGTTCATGTCGTGAAAAAGAACTTGTCAACGTGATAGATAGACTTCGTCTTACAGAAAAGATAAGAAAAAGCGAAGCGGGAAGGGTCACAAAGAGCTTATTTTGGGCTCTGTTCCCGAGGCATACTCAGATAGATAGATAGAGAGGTGTCAGGCTAGCTTTCAAACAATGTCAGCAGAAAACATCTATATAAATTCTCACACGTCCCCATTTTCGTGGTCTTTTTTCTTGCACCAGGCTTGCTTTGCTTACCTAAGAAACAAGTAAAAAATCGGATATGTTTTCAAACTGGCCTGCGTAAGGCACTTTCAAAAGCTTGATCCCACTCCCGGCTAAATAACCTTCTTTCTTTACTCTCGTTCACGTTTACGGTAGAGTCATTCTATCTCTATAAAGCAACTGCTTTACAACCTACTATGCCTAGAGCCTCATTTGAGTGTATGAAGCTGATTGGAAGGATGGGAGAGAACAAAGAATGGTACTAGGCTTTCTACCAACGGTGAACCATAAATAGCAGAGATCGAGCCAGGTTAAACAGATCAAGGGAAATCAGAGCGAGAATTTCTTCTGGTGGGTGAAAGGGGCTATCTAAAACTTCAACCTCATAGACAAATCACAGTGTAAGGAAAAAGGCAGCACAAACTGAGCCGTACTATGGCCATTTGAAATTCTAGACAAGATTGGAACTTTGGCTTGTAGATGGAAATAGCCTGTGGGATCGATGTCCGGTTTTCCACGTGTCTCAATTAAAGAAGGGCGGGCAGTATAACAGACCAAGTACTGGAAAATAAAGTGAAAGTCAATTTCGATATGCTTGGTGCCCTCATGAAATAGTGCATTGGCCGCAATGGTTAGGCAAGCCTGCCTGGTTTTCACAAATGATACGGGAGTCGACAGATAAATACCAAGGTCACTTTAGAAAAAAGGAAAATCAAGTTTTTTCCGTTTATACGGAGTGAGTGGAATTAAAGTGAAATACAGATATCAGTGGTTAGCAAGGAAAGCTTTCAATTCACTAAGCGAAATATAGCTTCAAGCAAGCATGGGGTTTCTAGCTAGGGAGCTCACATAGGGATGATAATAGGGCTGCTAGGGTTCTTTGCATTTATTCCAATTTCATTGCTTTGCTTTGAGGCAGTGCACTATCTATATATGATATCATGTGGTGGTATACCTCTAGCGCTAGGTCCCTCGCTTCGAATGGAAGGATCCGTACAGGTTATACTCCCTTACCCGCCCGAGGAGCCGTAGAGGACTTGACTAACCACTTGAAACCAGGCACTGAACCCTAAATGCTTCGCCTGGCTATTACCATCCAAAGAGGAAAGACTTTGTTTGACCAGCAGGAATGTATTCTTGGAGCTATGCGAGGACAGAAAGCAGTAAGTAAGTTCTCTCTCATTCAGTTGTTTTTCCAGCGGTGAGATTGATCCCTGTAGGTTTATGAAGACAGGCTTTCGAGGACAAATCTACTATTTATCTTCTTTTCTTTTTGAAACAATTCTCTATAGCTGGTCTGCCCACTGGCCTATCCTACTTTGGTTAAGGTGATTGGAGATTGCTCAATCAGAAAAGGAAAACATTCGATCCTTGCAAAGCTTCAGGACATGAATTGGAATGAAAAAGAAATGATTACTTCAAACTTTAAGAGAGATGGAGGACTCCCAATCGGTTTAAGCAAGAGCTTTAAAGTTGAGAAAGAAGAAGGGCCGAAGGCTTTGACATTCAATCAACGGAGTTGTTTTGTATTCGATTCTTTCTATTTCTTCTCTATCCTTCTTCTCTGCCAACCCTACCTTACCTTATTGAATGCCTTGCACTTGCTTTCTCGTCTCAATCCGACGTTCTTCTTTCGACGTGTGAACCTATGAACTTCTCCAACGTCGTAGCTTTAGGTCAATCCCTAGTAGCTTTCTTTGCCGACCGAGCCATCACTCGCCTTCCTACTACCTACTATAGGCTTGCTCCTGAAGCTGGAAAGTAACGAACGAAGTGAAAAACTGGAATCTAGATTGTGGTGCTTCATCTCTAGAATGGGCTCTTTACTCACCAACAAACACCATTCCACAGCTTCAACATGCTACCAGTACAATCAGAATTGGAAAAAGGATGAGAGTGGCATTGGCTTTAGGGGATGTTGCTGGCTCTATAGTAATTGGATCGGTCATGGTGCATTTTGGAGAAGGATTGGATTGGATAGATAGCTTCTACCTCTCAGACGTGACAACAGTAGGTTATGGAGGCCTGATCGACCATGGAAGGAAGACTCCGCAGATGCTATATGAAAACTCTGCATAGGAGGAGACACTAGCATCTCCACTTGGCCCTTCTAGCATAATCACTGAGACCCTACTTGCGTACTCGGATTACTGAAGGCAACCTATTTGAAAATGGGCTTCCGGCCTACTCAATCCTTTCCCTTTCCGCGTCTCCACATTGAAAAGGGGGGTCCCTCCTCCCCCTGCTAGCTAGATATGGTGGGGTGCTTTCTCTTGATCAGAGTCTCCATTTTGAGATGGCAAACCCGGCTATAAGGGGATAGCAGAGCCCGTGCATAAGATGCTGCCTGGCTGCTTCAATAATAAGCAAATGGATAGCGCTCTGCCTACAGAAACCAAACCTATTGTTTGCAGCCCTTCCTTACAGAGAGCTAAATTCCGACCCAACGTCTATAAAGAGAAATAACAAAAAGTAGAGTAGGGAGGACAGACCGGTACACAGGCACAACATCGTGCAAAGAAAATGAAAAGTAGGGTCTTCAATCAGAATGATAATTATTCTCTATTTCCATGACCTGCACTATACGCAACGAAATAAACTCCCAGGCTTCCTACCTGCTACCTATTTCTCACTCACAAGAGCTTCGACCTTGCTTATACTTGAATTTCTCTTGCCTTCATTCCCATAAGAGAAAAGCTTTCCTACCCTAGTTCCTAAGCATAGACATTTCCTCTTTATTTACTATTAGATAGAGTAGAACGACTGTACCAAGCACCATCCCTATGTTGACTAATGCCATGCAAAGAAATCTACTCCTATGAATTCACATCTCTTTTCCATAAACTCCTATGAGAGGACCACTGACGACAAGACAACAGAAAAGTAGCTTACCCAAAGCTAATCCTCAGTTTCAACCAGTACAAAAGCAAAGCTTGTCCCAGCCTCATTAGACTGAAAAGAATTACCCCTGCCTCTGTTGGGTCCGGAACGGCGGCCCCTGCTGGAGTGAAACCTTCCACCATTTTCGCTCATTATCATATCCAACGAATATACATCGGATAGCTTTCTTGTCGAATTTACTTCGGCTCGCTCTTTTGATAGCCAAGAGTCCCGATCTTTCACTCCATCATGCCTTCGGTAAGGGCTGGCTCACAAGATACAGCCAGAGGTGTGTCCTTGCTTGTATTATCAGAAATCACCGATCCACCAACCCTTGCATTTCGTTCTAGTGACAAGGACCTACCTTCAAGCTGAGCGATTGAGAAAAATCTCTGTTATAGCTGCCATTTCTTATTCATATTAGACCACTGACCAAGAGGAAACCATAATAATAATGAGAGATAAGATGCAGCTCACTTGGAAAAAACCCTGTTCTTATTCCTTTACTTGTGTTCAGCTTTGTCATTGGTATGACAATCCGTTCTGTCAGACCCATCATAGGCTGTGTAAGGTATTATTGCCGTCACTTCAACAACTGAAAAGGTTTTTTCTAAAGTCGCCACTAGGACACTTGTTAGGAAGGCCTGGGAATGACCCTCTAGCCCTCCAATCTGAAAAAGCAGGAATGCAGGAAAATCATCACATTAACTACGCCATTCTTGAGCGCCAATCAGTATCCTCCTAGATTCTCATGTGTTGAGTATCAAACAAAAGATCCCATGTTCGGTTGGTCAGATCAATTCGGCTTTACCCATTCATTGTTTTATCGAGGCAAGACAAAAAGGGACAGTTTTCTTATCTTTTGAGGTCTCAACGAACGGTTCTTAAATCATTAACGGATGCAGAAATGGGACAAGTTATTACCGGTTTGAGGGGACAATGGTTTTCTAGGTTGTTTCACCAATCTGTTGAATTGGAATGGAGCTCACGACCGTGAAACCCCTCGTTGTTTGATGGCACCTATCTTGTTCCCTTCGGGGAGAAATACTACTCTTGTTTTTCTTGTTCCTGTTGTTCTTCTTTCTCGAAGAGATGGGTGCACCGCCTTGGAGAAGGTAGTGTGCCTATCGACGACTCCTTTCCATTGTATGGGAGGATATCTTCTTTGTTGTAGCTGAACTGATGTATGAATAAGGAGAGTGTGAATGGGGATTGGAGAATGCCTTGCAATGAATTACGGATCCTTCTTGTATGTCCTCGAGAGGAGCCTCTAATGACCTTTCCACACCAGTTTGAGGGAATCCAATCCAGGTGGGAACTCCTAGAATGGGGTTAGAACTTGTTTTTCTTCATAAATATGGGGAATCTGCCATCGAACTACCACTGGTATGATCCGTCTTCGATTGACCAGCATCAGGTATCGGCTAATGGCATTTTAGAAAGCTTCTCTTCCCTTGTTGGGTTCCTACCGTTTACTAATAATAAGAGTAGTGGTGCCTTTAGATTGATTTTCTTGTCTGTCTTTGAATGAGAGATGCATAAACTAAAGAAAAGATATGCCCATCTGGATAAATAAATCAAGGTGCTATTATATTACTAGGGGCGATCCTCTTTTGGTGGGGCAAAGGGAACGAAGAGAAGAGGTTTAGTATAAGAACAGAGGAAGGGTTGGAAAAAGATGAATCGGACTTGGCAGATTGAACTGAAGACTATAAAGAAGGAGGAAGAAAGCCCATAATTATCATGTATGACAAGGTTGTTCTTATCATGGTGAAACTGTTGGAAAAAGGTTACTGTGATTTTCTATCTATTAGTTGACTACGGAGCTTCTTCATCCCGACCTATCTATATGTGAAAAGCACTCCGCCAGAATCCTCGTAGTACTAAGTCGTGGCTTACAAGCTAGCCCCTACTCCTTGTTTGGGCAAGATCTATATGGTTTACCAACCTGGCATAGACACCAGATCCTTTTTATCAAGCGTGCAGGACCAGTGAAGAAAAAAGATTTGCAAAAACACACATGAAACATATTGAACTCCTAAGAAACACCTGACCTCAGGTGCTTTTTTTTTTTTCCTTCTGGATGGTTCTGATGTAGTGAACAGCTTCCGACCATTATGACCTTTTATTTCATTTTTGATTTTCTATAGGAACTCACTACTGCTGCATTTCAAATGTGCCTGCCTATTGCCTTAATTTACAGACCTCTGCGATTCACATATAGCCACACTAATGTAAGACAGCTCAATCGAGTCTAGCCTGAGATATAAAATCACACTAGCCAATCAAAAAAGTAGCCAAACAAAGCCAGGTAGTTTTCATCCATAAGTACACAGGTGAACAAGTAGAAAGAGCTTACTTGGTAGTGGGGAACTCTTGCATTATCTGAGTGTATATGCCTTTTCAAAACTAGCATCGTAGGAACTTTAAGAAAAAGATATTGTTTTAGCAGCTCTTATTTCTATTTTACTGCTCAACTCGCTCTTAAACATAAAAAGGGCACTTACCCAGAAAGGTCAGTTTTCTTACTAACCCACTTTAAAAGCCAGATCATATGCGGCGATATACTACGGCTGAAAGAAAACGAAGACAACAAAGCTTTCCCAGTGAGAAAACGGAGGACTTTACACACTTTTGCTTATTACCAAAGAAGCTTGTTGAAAGCGCTCGCTTCGTGAAAACAAAGCAGAAGGAAGCGGAATGTCCCGTCCACCAATAGTATACAGAATTTGGATACGTCACTAACTATAGTGAAAAGGATCTTCGGAGTTTTTACGATGTTCCAATCAATGGGTAAGAAGATCCGCCCACAATATGTTCATCTCTTGCTTCAAAGACTAGTTCTTCCGAAGGAGAGAAAGGAAGAGTAGTTGTAAGATAACACCGAGAATAGTTACGAGCCATATGTGACTGTGCAAAAAGTACGATTTACCTAGCAAGCATTTCTTTTTTGAATTCATTAGCAACAAGCTGTTTGTGTATCACTTTGAACTGGGAATTCATTTATTGCTTTTTCACTGAAGTACTCTTGCTTTTGAACTCAGCGAATCCCTCCTTTTCCTCCACTCTCACCATTATACCTCCACCTGCTTGACAAGAAGGTAGCAGAGGGAGTGATGGTGATTGAGAAAAGATATGGTATTTGGGGGATGCAATACGAAACTATGTTATGTCAGATATGCGGAGGGCATACTAATAGGAATTCCGAAGATAAAAAGAATGGATAGATGTGGGTACCTGCTGCGAGATAAAGTAAGGAACCTTCTTCTTTCAGTATGCAAGAGTCTCGGTATTCGAATAAGATGGTCCAGGATGGAGGGCAACAAGCTGGGGGAAGAAGGAACCGAGGAATACCAGTCAGGTACAGGGATTAGTACTCTCTTTATCCGATGAGGGCAAAGTCAGAGCTTACATTCCCATTACAAGGTGGAAAGAGAAACTCTCCTTTGACAACTTGAAAGAGAAAAATGGGCGAAGAACAAAGAAAAGATGGGTGGTCCCCTTCAAAGCATTTTCTTGCAAGGGCCTATCGCGAAAGAACTCAAGCCAATACTTTTTAACGTAGTAGATCCTAGGAAACATACGTACGAGATATTTAGAGCCCTTCTTCGGCAAGGGTATCCGGTAAAAGGAGGACGGTTCCTAATCTTTTGATCGGCAAAGGGTTCGATGCATTGATTTTCGCCTATGAACGAGTCAATCAGCTAGATCTACTTGCGGCAAACGGCACCTTCCTTTCCCAGCCAATGGTACGTAAGGCAATGGTTGTTATTGAAGTTCAGATCAGGGCTAGGTTTCGGCTTTTTCCACGGTTCCGTAACGGTAGGTTTCGGCTCCTCGCTACATCCCTTCTGCTCCTACTAAGGACGCTGCTGAACCGATAGGATTTGCCGAGCGAGCACTACCATAACTTATGGTATCTGACCAGTGTTAAGCATTAGCCAACCAGGGAAAGAAACTAAGCGACTACCTGCGCTGTCACACGGCTCCATTTATCGAAGAAAGGGATCAGACTGCTGCCATTAAGGCAATGAAATTGACGAGGAAGAGTAAGGAGTTTGGAATGACAACTAGTCACTTCTTGCTGAAGATCTGTTCAGTGAAGGAAGCTTCACTATGATGTGTTAATGCCAATGGAGGATATGTTGCATGTTTGGTGTCCAAAGAAATGAGGATACTGGAACTAGCTTCTGGGGTCCAAGGATACCTCCGCCTTTCACTTTCATCTCTTGATACCGAAATTCGCCTAAGGTCTGGCCTTCTACTCTACTTTGATTCAGATTCATTTGTCGAGAGATAGTGGATAGAATGAATAGTAGAAGTTCCGCTGTAAGCAGTTACGAATGGGGAGGGTATCATTAAACCCAGTCTTCGCTTAAGACTTATCTAGTTTTGCTCCCTACTCTCAAGTAAGTAGAAGGGGAAGGGATAAACCTAAACTCTGACCTATGCTGTTGGTCAGAGAAATCCTCCTCTTTTAATAGAACTATGCGAACAACAATTTAGAAAAAGAGGGATGGTAGAAGTCCTTGCGAGGTAGAGCCAGACAGAAGACCAAGAAAGACGCCAGAAGAACGGATTTACATATATATAGTGGACGGGCATTGTTGATATTTCCAGGAGGTCAACTATTGATATTGAATGAGAGGGACCTCTCTTTTTACTTCATCCTCACAAATCACGATCTACTAAAAGGATAGTTTCCCAAGATAGAGGGATATTGGTTCAAATCCAATTCGTGAGACCAGAAGAAAGGTCAGTGTAGAGAAGCTCGGTCAGGGCATATCCTAAAGCCATTGCCTCCAGCCAGTAGTAGTGGTAGGTAAGCATCTTAAGTTAGGGGTGAAATTGCTTTTCTGACAAGGAAAGGGATTGTAGGCAAGCCTGTATAATTTCCTCTTACCTCTTCTCTTCATTTCCATCTTTCAACATATTATATTCCCAAGCCTCTTCCACTGGTGCTCGCTCGGTAATTTCTTGTTTCACTGCTGCCTTGGATGCTCTAACTTATTTGGTTTAAAGCCTTCATTGTACGACTGAGGATTGGGTAGATGCTGATTCCGCGGCTCAGATTCAAATAGAACAGAACTGACCACTTTCGTCTGAATCATAATTTCTCGAAAGAACTCTTTCGATAATGTGTTTTTATTCCACTCAATTAGATATAGAGATGCTAGACTGGACTGTCTGCTTTCTTAGTGGACACGAGACCCTGCTCCTTCTTCTTTCTCATTTGCCTCTTTCTTGATCGTTTAGTTCTTGGCTTTCATCCCCAGTGAGTAACTACGGCACGAAAGAGTAACGTATAACGTGACGATCCTAAAAGAGGTTCCTACAGATTGATTTGAATAGAACACTATAGATTCTTGACAACCATTTCCATTAGATGGACAAATAGAATGTGCTTATCTCTTTCCTCTCAATTGTTTTCAGTAATTCGATATTGACATTTTGTGATTAGATCAAAAAGATTACTGCCACTCAGATCATTTCCAACTTCCTGCTCAATCAACCTCCTTAGTTGAAAACAATTCCTACTAAACTGGGATCAAGGGGAACCACCATGAGCTAAACTAGGATAGGAAATCCAGAAATGCAAGAAAAGAGAGGAATGCTATATAATCCATTTTACCGCTCATCCTCTTTCAAAGCTAAGTTCCTATGCATGAATATGAATGAAAAACCAAATGAAAATGAATCAACCTTACCCTTCCCTTAATGTTTGTAACGTAGGCATGTGTTAAGCTAATGGATTTCTGTTCAGTACTTGCTTACTACCTTTCTAGTTGACAGGGACAGGCCTTCGTCGGAGTTGAAATAAGAGAAGAATGAAGGCCTTCATAAGGAGTTATAGATAACCCAGTCGTGGAAGTTAATGAGTTAAGCCAAGGTAGGTAAGTAAAGATTGGAGTGATGGGAAAGACTATCTGTTTCCTGTAGATGAGCTAGGCAAAGAACGTTCTCAAGGAATATATCTATCGTATTAATAGCTCGTCTCGTATTGATGGATAAAGATGCGAACCCTTTGCCGAGGAATAAGAGTGCTCTTGGGATCCAGCTGCTTTCAAATCTCTATACTTTACTACAACTAGATTTCACAAAGGAGAGCTTTAGGGCTATGTTTTCAATGTGGTGATAAGTGGGCATCAGTGTAAAACAAAATCAAGGTACACATGTTGGTAGGCAGTGAAGAAGGTGAGTTTGAGGTTGGTGACAGTAGTGAACCAGTTGTAGAGGGTGTGGATGTGAATACAGTGCAAGTAGAAGAAGTTGAAGCTGATGAGGCCATTGTGTCCATGTGTGCAACCTCATCTAATCCTAATCTTTCTACAATGAAATTGAAAGGGGAAGTAGTAGCTAATAAAGCTATCTTTGCACTGTTAGACAGTGGGAGCACCCACAGCTTTATCAACCCAGTGGTGATTGATGGGATTAAGTGTAAATTAGTGAAAACTAATCCAATGGTTGTGACTGTAGCAAATGGTAAAAAAATTGATAGTTATGCTAAAGGCACAGGGCTATCTATTCTTTCTAATGAGGAAAGCCCGCAGATATCTAGGTTGGAAAGCGTACATTCCCTTTGTCAGAGGTTAGTGGAAGAGGTAATGGAGTAGGTGTTTCTGGTCGTGGGGGAAAGCCCAGTCACGTGGTCGTGGTACTCCGACTGAAAAGAGGGGAGGATGAGTATGACAGGCCGATACCAACTAGAATTCTAATCTGTATGCCAAGAGTTTGATCAACTTATTCGGGTGCCCATATTCACTTTGACCACAGCCACCAGAAGAGGATTCTTCGAACAATTGCTATTTCATTCCATAAGCAAAGGAAAAGAACTAGGCCTGTCGATACTGGATTTTTCTGAATGCCTGATAGTCTGATGTATAGTTTCAAAAAGCAAGTCGTTTTTTCAAGACAGTGTTTTTCTAGCCCTAGCTCATGCTTTGTACTATGAAATACGCCTAGTCCTAAACCTCGATTTTCCCATGCCTACACGTGAAAAGTTATGAGACTACCTCACAAAAAAAAGGCAAAGAAAAGAAGGCATACCCCATTACAATAAAACAATGCATACCTTGTAAACAACTACTGAAGTTCCTTGCCTCTCAAAAATACTTTAACACCTTTCTCTTCCTACTGTACCAAGCTAGCTAAAACACCAAGCTCCTGCTTCGTTCAAAGTCCTAGTCCTGTCTCCTGATATCTCGCCCGCTATTTCTATCTCCGCTAAACCTAGTCACTTGGCTAGCTATACTTCTATAGGAACTATCTAAGCTATACTTTACTTGACATGACTGCCTATCCTGGAACTCAAAGTCTTAAATACGTCTCTCTTGGCTACCCGTGACTTGCGTTGACCTATCCCTACTACTTGGTTATTAGCTTACCCTTTTATACCTATTAGAAACCCTAGCTAGCTTGTAAACACCTATCTCGTGCTTGACTTCTATACTGACCTAAACGTGAACAATATGCCTACCTTTTTTATGTTTCTCAACAATTGTTGGTGGTGACAACAAACCATATGCCAACAAACAACTCCTTAAAATGCTTATATGTATACAGCTTGGCCTTGCTATTCACAAATGTCTATCAGCTTCTCCTGCTTCTATACTTGCCTATCTGTGACATGACCTATTCCTACTTGCTTTGTCAACTACTTTACTTTACCTATTTTTCAAAACCTATACAGATATATCTGCATAAACCGCTCTTGTCAACTCTTCTATTCCTTGGCTATCTATCACACCTACTACTAATACTAAAACGACGTGTTCAAGCTCGCCTCGCTTTCTGGCAATGCAAACCCTACTGGACTCGTATGAAAGCATCATGATTCTTCTATTATGAATAACTAAAGTGGCCCAGACAAGAAGTGGAAGGAAAGAAAGGTGTGTGGTGCGAAGGTGACCAGGCTGACCAAAGGCAGAGAAAAAGAGAGCGCCTCTAGCGCCTAATTCTCAGTCTCATAGCCGTGTGATTCTTGATTTGAGATTGTGTCGGCGTGCCGCCCATGAAAACAGAATCCGCTGATCAGAAATACTTGCTACGCTACGCAATTTTTCTTCGCTGCGCGCCTTCCTTTCGCTTCGCCTAGAACACTGAACTTTGAGCTCAGCCTGACAGATCAGTCAGATCTTAAGGAGGACTCTCTTTACTTTACTCATTGGAAAGCGAGTTGCCTTGATTCAGTAGTCTGATACCTTTTTGGGGGGTAGAACTGGACCCCGGATTGGATGGATGGATCGGCTATAGGTTTTGGATTATGGTAAAATTGCCTTATTAAAGAAAAGAGCTACTCCCTACCCGCCATCTATATCATTGAAAAGCTTCTTGATCTGTTTTCGCTTTGACCATTCGCTCGCTCTTTGCTTTCATGTGTGACCTTTGTCTTTAGTAGGGATAGAAGCAAAGAAAGGGTACATTCCTTGCAGAAAATAGCGATCAGGGAACATAATAAACCACTATTCCTTGCAGAAATAGAGTCACCGAAGCTTATTTATTACGCTACTGTTTTCTTTCGCTGGACAGGAACGAAATTATCTCCCAGCGTAGTAAACTAAACGCCCGAATGGGAGACCCGCCCCGTAAAAAAGAAAACCAGCTGACCCTAAGCTAGCTACACCGTATAGTCTGAAGTGGCTAAGGCAGTTGAGAAAGCAAGCATACTTATACTAGACTAAGCAAAGGTAGTACATACCGCTGCATGAAAGTGAGTGAACACCAACCAGCTTCTTCTCGTCGAGCAATTCCCCGTTGGAGCGAGCAAGATTCCTTTGGACTTACTTTGGTTTTGCATAAATTATCATATAGAAAGAAACGTAGCGTTACGATTCCATGGATAGTTTGTGTTTAGGTTTCTTATTCCACTATGGAGATGAGGAGGATTATTATTCAACTTGGGGATGAGGAATCAAATCAACGAGAAATACTATACTCGAAATTTCGAGTAGCGAAGGAAAAGCGTGAAACAATGTCATGTCGCGACTCGACATGTTCCAAATTCTCACAACACTTTGGACTCATTTTATCAACTGTTTTAAAAGAACGAGTCCGGGCCCAAGAAATCAGAGATGAAGAAATGGGACATGGCTATTCCCTTTCTAAAAGCCAAATAGCAAAGGGATTAAAACAGTTTCTAGAGGAAGAAGATAGATCAATTTTGAGTTACAGATACTATCTTTCCCTTTCCGCATGAAAAAGACCAATCAAAAACTTCTTCGTTTCGTTGGTAGAACCCACGCCAACTCTTTTCTCTAAAAAATAGAGAGTTGATAGTCTCACTTCTATCAATGCAATGAAAGAACTATCCCTTCCTATTTGTTTGTCCTAATGAGACAAAGAAGAGCCTCCTTCTTTACCACTTTAGGGGATGGGGGTGAAGGGGGGTTTACATACAACCGGGGCAAAGTGGTTTATGATTGAATCTCAGAGGCATTCTTATCATTTGGTAGATCCAAGTCCATGGCCTATTTCGGGTTCACTCGGAGCTTTGGCAACCACCGTAGGAGGTGTGATGTACATGCACTCATTTCAAGGGGGTGCAACACTTCTCAGTTTGGGCCTAATATTTCTCCTTTATACCATGTTCGTATGGTGGCGGGATGTTCTACGTGAATCCACGTTGGAAGGGCATCATACAAAAGCTGTACAATTAGGACCTCGATATGGTTCTATTCTCTTCATAGTCTCGGAGGTTATGTTCCTTTTTGCTTTTTTTTGGGCTTCTTCTCATTCTTCTTTGGCACCTACGGTAGAGATCGGAGGTATTTGGCCCCCAAAAGGGATTGGGGTTTTAGATCCTTGGGAAATCCCTCTTCTTAATACCCCTATTCTCCCTTCATCCGGAGCTGCCGTAACTTGGGCTCATCATGCTATACTCGCGGGGAAGGAAAAACGAGCAGTTTACGCTTTAGTAGCAACCGTTTTACTGGCTCTAGTATCCACTGGCTTTCAAGGAATGGAATATTACCAAGCACCCTCCACTATTTCGGATAGTATTTATGGTTCTACCTTTTTCTTAGCAACTGGCTTTCATGGTTTTCATGTGATTATAGGTACTCTTTTCTTGATCGTATGTGGTATTCGCCAATATCTTGGTCATCTGACCAAGAAGCATCACGTTGGCTTTGAAGCAGCTGCATGGTACTGGCATTTTGTAGACGTGGTTCGGTTATTCCCATTTGTCTCTATTTATTGGTGGGGAGGTATATGAAAGAAGGGAACGAATAAGTGGATTGAGGAATAAAAGCTCGAAGACAAAGAGAACTTTTCATAAAAGAGAATGGAATCCTATTTAATATTAGCAATTCACATATAATCTTAAATAACGATCATCCCGCTTCCTTCCTCTGTGTGCAAAACGAAGCTGCCGTAGGTAGTTGTATTATTATGGAATTGTGTTTTGATTCCTAGTTTATAAACGTTGTAAGGTAACGTTTCTCGCCGGTTTTGGTAGTAGTTGTTGTTGGTTATAAACGTTAGTTGTTGTGAAGCATATGAGAATATGCCTGGTTTTGGGTAATATCTTAAGAGGTGCAACGTTCTCCGTGGGTGTTGGTACGAGTGTGGTTTTTCACAGGTCCGGAGACAAGAAAAGAGCCGAATTAGTGTAGGAATGGAGATTTCTACTTTCCGTAGTTGGGTTCGAACCTGAAGATGGTTTTGTGGTGTCTGCTTCGTCTCTAGATTATGCTTCGTCTCCAGAATCCCTACCCTAAAGAGTGAAATTGCGTAGCTTAAGGTAGGTGTTTCCCCAATCCGCGCAAAATAAACGTAAGGGCTGTCTATTGGTAATAGAATTGAAAGGGTAGAAGGTATCCTCGGCATTGTTGGAGAAGTTTAAGTGGGAGTAAGCATTGCCCCCTTACTTGTTCGTTGTCTATCTGTTCTACTAACCTGATGTCTACCTGTATAAATCTATACTCGTTTGAACTACTCGATTGCTATTTTTTTGTCTTTCCTTTACTAACGTGGAATAACGAGTTTTTTTTTTTGGTCTGCCAAAACTTTGATTGAAAGAGGAGTGTTAAAGCAATTCGCTTACGAAATCACAGTCCAAAGCAAAGCAACTACTTACTGGTTTAGCTCGTGTTTTCCTTTTTGAAGTAGTTTGGCAGACGCATCGATTGTTCGTGGCTGGTCACACGGCTCCGGTGCATCGGGCCACTCTCAATTGTGTGGTTCCGAAAAAACTAGGGCTCTTCTCGTATGAGCAGGCTTATCAACCACTCAGAATAGGGAGCTTCCAGCGGGAAGTCCAGCTTTGGGACGTTGCCCCTCCCTCGGATGAAAATAGATCTCGTGGAGACGGGCTTGACAAAAGTCAGTTAGCAAGCGGGTGTTCCATAAAAAAAAAATAAACTAGGATTCTTCCGAACTCAACTCCGTGGCCAAAACCATCTTCTCACTCTGACCCCCACATATCAGATCCCAGATGCCACCCAACGATGATGGGACTTTCGCGCAGGGAATTTGCATTCGATAAATACTCCCCCTCTTGCAGCGAGAGCCCACTCCTACCTAAGGAAGGGGCTTGTAGATCTATATTTAGATTAAGGGGCGGTATGGATGGAAGAGCGCTTCTATTGGTAGGCAGTCGCTGGCCGAGGAGGCTGCTCTCTCTATCTAGAATGAAAAGAGGAGAGAAGTAGCACGCACTGGAGTGGGAGTGGTTCCAGTGCCGAAATCGCCCTTTCTCTTATTCGTACTAAGGGGGAGGAGGGCTTATCTTAATATTCCATCTTGTTTGTTAGCTGACAACTCCATCCATCTTGCTTGTGCTCATTCTATCACAAAAGAGATTTTTTACTTTTGCCATATGGTGATCATACTTTTTTCATACAATTGGAAAGTCTACCGAGGGGAAGGTAGGACAAAAACACGGTGTTTCCTACTTTTGTCACTTTGAAAAAAGTCTTTATTAGGGAAATCGATGAGTAGGCGCGCAGCGACGGGGTTTCCTACTTTTAGTATTCTACCATATGCCTCGTTTTTTTACTTCTACTATTGGTTTTTCAGGCTGTGAATTAGCAATGAATCCTGACAACTTCAACTCTTAGTTATACACCCACCTCTACTACATAGTAGATAGTCAAAGTGTCAGCTGCTTGTACCAGTCATTTATGTGTCGTAATTGTACTCAATTGTCCAAGAAGACTGCACGAGACACCAAAACACATCAATGTTGTTTTTCATGTACTGCCTCTTCTAGATTCGATTGCTGTCTCCACATTTCTTCGCCAAAAGGCTTGAATTCTTCCCATCGTACACTACATCCGATGCTTTAAGTTCAACTGGAAATGAAGAAGTATACCTCATGATGGGTTGACCTGCCTGTCGACTACAAGAGAGACAAGCTCACTCGAGAGATCTTTCCTTTCGATCGCCATTGGAGAAAATAAGACTCCATTGGTGCGGATGGGAAGCAAGTGTGAAGCTCCTCAGAGTTTTTGGGTTCCTGTCTTCACGAAAGGACAAAGCTGGACGATAGGAGCAATACGGGGAGAAAGTAGCGCTTTTGCTATAGGCTGGCTTAAAATGTTTCGTTTGAAAACGAACTTGTTAAGGCAAAACAGGCTTTATTGCTTTTGCCCTTGGCTGGACTACAAACTTGAATCTTGAAAGTAGTTCCCGCTAGGTAAATACAGATTTATTGGTTTTGCCCCAAGCAAGAAAACGGATGTGCGAAGGAAAGTAGGACTTTTGACTACGGCTGGCATAAAAAGTTCACTTTGATCGTACACTCTACTAGGCAAAACTGGTGTGAGTGGTTTTGACTACGGAGGGCATAAACAGTTTAATATGGAGAGTCGGCTGAGTTTAGGACAAAAAGACAAGGCGTAGTCTTTTGAGTCTGATCAGTCTAGTGTTGCCTATGTTGGGTAGGAAATAAAAGAATCAAAGCCCTCGACGTTCCTAACAGCTGTTGAGCTCTCGAAGTATGAGATCCTGAATGCATCCTCTTTCTTTCCACTTCATCTTGGGAATCTGGAATGGTTGTTTATGGCTGGGTGTGACAGATCAGACTGAGTTTAGAATCAGACCTTCTATCTATCTAGCTGTATTGCCACTCCAACGGTTCTTTTTCTTTGATTATGCCCCGTATCTCTCTGAGCCTATTTGATCTATTTGCTATATCCAAGTTCGAGTGTGAAGTTCGCTCCGGTTGAAGTGTAGGGCTTCCTAATTTCTGCTTCGTCCTCCTGCACACTAGTATAGAAGGTTGGCCCGTCACCGTATACCATCGTAAGATGAACTGGAAATTAGTAGTTTCAACCAGTTACACAAAATAGGCAAGTTGAGTTCAGCGTGTGTTGCCTCCAACTATAACGAGGCCCTTTGACTTGAGGTACGATTTACCTCTTAACGCGCTTTCCTGCTAGAAGAAGTGAGGGTGATGTCCAATGACCTGTTTGAAGAAGCTTGCTGTGTAGATAGGTATCCGTTTCGTAAACCTAATGTAGAACCTGTAAACTAAAGACTTGACTCCCGGAACCGCAGCCATTCAAAAAGCTATCAATCTGATTCGAAATACCAAGGTTCGAAGACCTCTGGGGCATATCAAAGTACTTTCACTTGCCCCACAACAAGAATTTCTAGGGTATGTGAGTGGTGTCGGACGCTATAGGGGTTTGTGTATTCACATCAGGAGAAGAAATAGGCTCTCATTGCTGCTGGGATAAGACAAAACCTTCTTCCTTGATCCATGGCGTCACCGCTGCTATATTCATAGAGTAATTCTCTTGGCTGGCTATGATTCCAGCAAATAAGTCTTGGGGTCATTCCGGGCTGATGCTTCCTAATTCTGCCTAGCTTTTGCTCCATTCATCACTATGGGGCACCACATATATAAGCATTGGGAGATCGATCTAATTCTACCAAAGGCAAAAGAAATGGGAAGCAAAGTGTTGGTTATCTAGCTAGTATAGAGATGATGCAGTATCTTCATTGGCGAGACAAGCAAAGAAGTAGATTCAAAAAAGCAAAGTCAAGCAAGCAGCAACATTGGTGACTTTATTGAGTCTTGTCCTAGTTGATCTGGAAATGCCCGAAGAAGCCTTTGACTCATCCAATGCTTAATTGGTTGTCCTAATTTCTTTCTTGAAAACATGTACGAAATGAAAGACTTATGTGAATAAGATCCAATTCTATGATTCACAATTGATCGATAGCTCACAAGCTACCTGCTTATAGGCGGGGCATCAGTTGTAACAAACAGGGGAGTCAGGTAAGAAGAATCAGCCTCGGAAAAGAAGAATTCAGCGCTCATATCCTCGTTTCCAACATGCATTCGTAGGCAAGTTTATAAGGTGGAGGAAGCAACTGTTTTGAATCCTGCAAACAGAACGTTTGAATCAGTCTATTGATAAGTAAGCACTTGAGCCAGAGAGACAAGCAACTATAGGTATAAATCATTCAGCAGAAACTCTTGGTTTCAGTTCAGCAGTGTTTACGACGCATTGAGCAGAAACGTTGAAATAGAAGCAGAGTTCTGTTGGACTTTGTGCTTGCCTTTGAAGGAGGAAGAGTGCTGTTGCTATAGCTGTTCCTATTTCAACTAGGTAGGCCTTCGGTATTCATGCTTCCTTCTATCAAGAGCATTGTGGCAGTACGAAATCCTTCCTCAGCCTTGTTTATAATTTTCACCGGGCATATCTGATTTTTGGACACTTGCTGCATTCTAACCCTATCGCTTAACCGTTCGCTTCTTTCCATTGCTTCAACGCTTGTTTCAAGCAATAGTCAAGAGTTACTAAAGTAGTTTGTCCTATTCAAAGCTATAATCAGTGACTAATATGCACACAACAATAAAGACAGTTGTTTTTTCTAGTGAGAAATCGAGTACTGTTTTTACACAGCTATAGCGTCTGTGAATTTGACAGAAAAGCAAGGTTCAAAGCCCACGGAGCGGTAGGTCGACATTCCTTCTTCTTTCCAAGCTTCTGGTGGTATCTATACCTTTCGAGACCAAGCCCTGCTACAATTCATTGCTGGAAGAGACTGCTAGATTGATTTTGAATAGTTCGCTTCAGGGTTGTAGATAATGCTCTATCAAAGAGCGCCAGCGTACGTGCTCGAAAGCGTTAGTCAACTAGCTACTTGTCCTTGGTTTTCTCTAGTGTGCCCCTTCATTCAATCTCTAACTCAATGTCTACCCACATACCTTTCCTTTCTGAATCAGAGCTTTGCTTACACATCTAATTCTACATTTGACCCATTTGACAGATATTTTCTAAGGCTGAAATCACACAGTTCTTATCCCGGCATCTTACTTACTATTTTGAAAACGACTACTCTTTCCTTTTCCTTTAGGGTTATGGGGTGATAATCTCCCGTTGCTATGGGGGAAGTCACTGAGAGCTCTGAGTCGGATGAGGTGGAAACTTTGCTCTTTCTCCTTGGCCGGAAGGAAAGAAACTTGCTACCTTCAGGAAGGCTGTTTCCCTCGGCTAGATAGAATGGATATCCATTTGTTGAGAATAGAAATAAGCCTCCCTCCTAGAGATGCCCCACTATCAATGAGAACCTTTAGGAAACCTAACACACATCTGCGCCGTAAAGAACTCTTGATCAGCTTGCTCAGTAGTCATAGCTTAACGGAAGGAAATCCTCGTTCACTACCTACATGCTCCACCGGGGGTACGCCCCAACCCGATCTTCCATAATGCATCAAGCTAGCCTTAGGCACCAATTCTCACACACCAATGCAAGGGAATTACGCCGATGAGTGAAACCCCCCTTTTATCAACTGAACACTTCCCCTTTCCTTGAACCAGAAACGGCAACCGGCACGGGGAATTTATTTATTCTTTTTGAATATACGAATGCAGGTAGTTACTACTCTTCCTATAAGATAATATGGATGAGATCCTATACATATGTATGAGACTTCTAGGCAACAGAGCAATAGGCATTGCCCGAGTACTAAATCAAGGCTCCCGCATGAAGGTAGGAAAGGTTGCTGTCAAGATGGTGATCCACAGTAAGAAGATAGTATGTAACTAGAGGGCGAGAGTTGTAAGCCAATAGGGGGAAGTAGAATGCTCAGGTGGGAGGAATCCAAGCCTAAGCACCGGATAACTCGTACAGAAGGATAGAGGAAGAGAACCGGGTGGCTTGACACCTGGTGATGTTAGAAAGAAGACAAGTGCTTATGCTTATAAGGAACCCCAAGGTTAGCTTATAGCTCTTGAGTCTTATCTTATGTGGAAGCTCCAGAGAAAGGAAAAATAGAGTTCCAACAAGGCTGGCCCAGTCCACACTTCTCATCACTCTGCCTCCTTCGGTAGGTAACTTTGACACCTAGGAAAGAGTTGATGGCATCTCAACGCAAGAAGGTAGAGAAGAATCCCTAGCGCAGATGTGCCGAGAGCAAGAAAAAACGGCTCCTATTTACCAAAGAAACTCTTTTGTTAGTTCTTTCTAGCAAACTGATGTAGGTAGGCTTCCGGAAGCAAGCTAGTTGGGAATGGGTTTGATAGCTGAAGAATGGAACATCACATGGTTCATAGTTGAGGAAAAGGCGAGACTTAACTGACCCTCGTTCTATATCTTGACAGGGCAGATCGCAACAGAAATGGCAGATACTACGTTCTCCCGCCTTGATAGATAGTTCTGCTAGAAAGCTCATTAGAAGTCGAATCAAACATTCAAACCTAAGGCCTTTGTTGTCCTGCTGAAAAAGCTTAGTAAGCCGGTCTTCGAGAAAATCCAGCTCTCGAATCGGACTAAAAGGAAAAGATATCCCTAGGTGGCAGAGCAGCCTTTAGAGTAGAGCTCACTTCCCCACTCTGTTCCTAATCTATGTCTTAATAAAAGACTCCCGATACCGGACATTACCCATTAGACTGATTGGACCACTTAAGAGGACCCCTTTGGCTTGGCTATTCTAGGCCTTCTTCTATTCGTACCTCCTTCCTTTTCTTCCCCCGCCATTCAAGCCAGGCCATCTCTCAGGCTTACAGTTTGAACTCCGAGTTCGCGGATTGATTTCTTGAGCATACCCTGAACCCACAGCCGAAGAATATGAATTGTTGAAGGTGGGTACAAGTAGTGTTTCACTATAGTGAGTTGTGGTTGGTTGTTGACCAACAGAAAATGGGAGAAAGAAAGATTCACAAACGAGGCGAATTCTCGAAAAACCAATTGTTGCACTAAGATACTTACGATTATGCGAGCTCACCTAAAGTCAGATCGAGGGGCGACACTCGATTTACTGTCGAGAAAAACAATCTAGACTAGACTAAGAACTCCCTGGAAGGATGAGAGCTCAAAATCTCGATCAACACTATTTTATATCTTACTAAATATATTTATTTGTCAAGCTTTTAGACTTTGAAGGACTAACTTTCTTCTTAAGAAAGAAAGAGGAAGACTATTGATCTTATAATACGTCACCGGTGTACTTACTTCAACACAAGAAGCATGGGCCTCTTCGATAGAAGCACTCTCTTTTCTTAGCCCCGTCCCCACCTTTGTTTTCCGTAACACTAACTTTACCCTCAAGCCAAGTTAAGATAGTGAGAGAGTGAAAAAGACGGCACAACTTCATCACCAAAGGAAGGAAGAGCGCTATCCTAGTCAAGAAGAGAAGTTCTCGAGATATCTATGGTGAACCGATGTTGCTTAGGGCGGGTGACCATCTTATGATTGAAGATAAGCACCGAAAGCTTTCCTGGTGAATGGAAGTGAGGCGTTCGGAACCTATTCTAGTAGAGGAACCAACCCTAAGAAAACCTGACCAAAAGATAGCTACGTTCCCGTCACTAACGTTACTTCGGAGTATGTGGCTGATCCGCTGAGAAAAGACGGGAAGGCAAACAGAAAGTACCACTTTTCTTATCTTAAGTTAAGATGAATCTATTGAAGAGTCAAGGTTTCCAATGAGCACGGATGAGGCGAAGCATCGATCCCTAACAAGCGAGGTAAGCGCACGGATACAAAGGAATCTTAGTCTATGTCTTGGTCACCCAGAAAAGTATTCAGAGATAGTTGAATTGAGGGACCTCTACTTTACGTACCTCTGTAGTCTTAAGAGAAAGTAATACACTCAGTCTCACCGTTGGAGGATTTAGTGGAAGATCTAGGGCGTTAGCCAGAAGCCCATAGAGAGAGAGTCAAAAGCCTATAGCACTGCAGGAAGACCAAGGTCTCGATCGACAGATCTAGTGGTCACTCACCGTCAATATTTGATTCTACGGCCTATGCTGATAAATTCAAATAGCAATAAAACAATGTTCCTGGGGAAGCCCTAGCCTTGAAACAAGGGGCTTTACTAATATATATAGAAATGGAAATCTGATAAAGATGCCTAGTCTGCGCTGTTAGAATCCATTGGAGAAAGGCTTGCTCACTTCTTCATCTGTGAGATACTCGTATTATAATAATTTAGAATAATGGGATTGGACCTTAGCCGCTCGGGAATAGAATCCTTCACCACCAGGAAAGGCAATCGCCACGACGCTGACATCTTTTCATACGTACTAGACCCGGAGGCAAATTCGGAAGAAGCCGCTTACACGACTTCCAATACAGACAACTCAAGCAAGAGGTTTGACATCACTCCTGCAACTGCAAGACAAAGACTCAATCAAGAACCAGAGAAACTGAAATCAACCTTAGTAAAAGACTAGCTAGCCACATCCCCTGACTCTCAGTCTCAGTCAACTCAAGGTGAGAAGCGAAAGGCCAGCAACTGCACTAACTGAGGGACACATTGAAAGCAAAAAAGAAATAGAACTTAGACAAAGAACAATAATACGATACTGAAATCCGAGTCGGCAATGGGCCGGAGAAACATTCACTCGTTAGCGACTCCTACTAAACAGCCAGACAGAGAAGGAAAGCAATGGAGATTTTTCTATTATCTATTATACATTCCCTGAGAAAGGAAAGCCTTCGCATACTCGCCCTAGCTCTGAGGCCTTGTCAATGACTTTATTGCTTGGGTTAGTTGCCCTGGGTCAAAAGGGGACTACTCCTGAATCACATTAAGTATATAGGAAACGTAAAGGGAGATGGGAGCATCTCTCCATCCGACTTCTTCCTCTCACTCGGCCATCTCTCCCACATCATCCTATTATTTACCAAAAACTGACTGAGTGAATAGCGAGTTTTCATAAACCTAATAAAGTCAGGGTCGCTCATTGCTTCCATCCTCCTTTCCAATTTCATTGAAGCAACTCAAAGCGAGGTTAGGAAGAGAGCAAGCAGTGTCTCCTCAACGTTGGTGGGCCCGGAAGGGAAACCTCGGATTAAGCCAATTGCTATCATATCTCGTCGCATGGTGAAAGGCGAAATGCAGCGGTACCACAAGTGCTCATTCATTGGTCCAACCTAGAAGCTACTTGGGAAGACTATGAATTGATTGCAAGTAAGTATCATGGACAAGGAGGATTTTTAGGAGAAAGGAGATCCTCTCTCAACCCAATAGATGCAATGTAGGAAGACTAGTATCTTTAGTCCATGGGTGTAACACCATAAGATGGGATTGATGGTAATCTATCATAAATAGTTTCCCTTTTTGTCTAGATGACGTCCCCACGGTGTCTATAATTTATGTCAACCAATAAGAAATACCTGAAAGAAGATGCGTAGGCCTTCAATCATGGTGCAATGAATATCGTAGATAGAGTGATGGAAGAAGTTCGATCTCATATAGCTAGCTGGAGTCTTTCTTTTCAAAGTGAAACGATTTTCCTTTTACGTTGAGATATTTGAATTGGATTTTCTTTCACCACTACTATCGTAACGCACAGAAAACACTGACGTTTCCGCTCGCTTTCAACCACTGCCACTTTACCTGAGCACTGTGACGCAGTCGGTCAAGTATTGAGGCTAGTATATCAAGGACTTATGAGAACTGAAAAGAAAAAAACTAGGCAAAGGAATTATCAAAGTTCATTGAGTTAAGGGAGGACCATTCGTGGGGGGTTCGTGGAAGAGTTGGGTTCGATTCCCTTTATACGCGATGTGGCGAAAAAGACTGATTCAACGAAATATGCCTGCATTAAGATTTAAAACGTGCCGTCTACTTCCAGGAAATGTTCGGAACAGAGAACTTTCTCTAATCCAACGCCGCATTCTCCGAAGATTGAGGAACAAGAGGAGATCCATTAAAAGAAATCTTTCTCAGAGAGAAAATCTAAACAGTAACATCAAATCACAAACTACACGAAAGTTGTCCCTTTATTATGGGGATTTACCCATAAGGGAGATGCACAGAGGAAGAGAACGAACTTCATATATCCCTTTTTTACTCAATCAAGAAACAAGATCGGACGTGATTCCGGTTCGTCTCCGTTTTAGTGACACTCTTCCTCAAGCAAGGCAGCCGATAAGTCATCGAAGGGTTTGTTTGAATAATGGACTGGTAACCATTACTCATTTTAAAGTTTCCCATGGTGATCTAATATCTTTTAAAGAAAATGACGCGAGAACCCGCGGTGAAGAAATAAGGAGATCTTTCTATATCGACATATCAGTTGGAAAAATCATAGGCAAATTCCTACCGGTCAGAATCTGGAGAAGAACAAAAACAGAATGGTTCCGCTTACTCACAACTCAGAGGGGATGCCGCTTACTACTCAAATCCGGGTTTTTGCAAGAGTTGCGTTCTTATATGCAAGAAGAAGACTTAGAAAGAACAAAGAAGTTTGGATCCGCAAAAGTATGCTTAGGCAGTTCCTTCGCTGAGCACAACAGAATGAAGAGGAATTTGTTTCATTTCAAATACTTCTTCTTATGGAAAAGAAGGAAGGAGGAAGAGGAATTGATAAGAACAATAGGGGAAGCGGAATGGAAAAGAAGGAAGGAGGAAGAGGAATTGATAAGAAGGAAGGAGGAAGAGGAAGGGGTAGAGGAGATCCTCAAAGTTATCGAGGAAAACGAAAACCGAAAAAGAGCAATAAGCCCTTTTGTTTACACAAAAAAATTATATAGAAATTCGACCTATTGCTCCGGATCCCCGTTTACTAGGAAGATAAGAATCAAAAGGATCGAACTACCTACTCATTATTCGGAGGTGAATCATAGAACACTAAAAGCTGTGGTATCTTATGGACCTAACATAGGTCACATCCCTCACGACATAAGATTGAAAGATCCAAACCTTCCTCTTCGGAGCGGAAACGGACGTGGCCAAAACATATAAAAAAAGATCGGCCTAGTCGCTCATAGGGACATATCTATCCGGATAGAGGATAGTCTAGATCAATTTTTAGAAAAATCTCTCTCTATATAGAATAGATAGGTATCTCTGTGGATAGAGATAAAGATAGGGATCCCTATAAATCTAAATATATGGAAAAAGTGCACTTTTTTACTACTACTACTATTTCTTAGACTTTTTCAAGGAAACATCGTTTTTTCGATTTTTACTGAATTGGTCGGAGCGTAGACGAGCGAGCAGAGCCCAGGAAAGAGGTCAGATCGTCATAGAGCAGTCGACTATAAGTATAAGACTGCTGGCCTGAGAGAAGGCAGTCTCTCTCGGGAAACATGGCCCAATTTCTCTTCTTTCTTTTCACACGGGCAACAATTGGGAATAAAACAGACCATGAACATGAGTTTAAAATGTAAAAAAAAGGTCTGAAAGACTTATTCTTTTTTAAAAGGAGGATAAGATAATTTTTAGATTCTTTTTTGATGTTATTATGTGTTATTTACTACCTTTGGCTTTGGGAAAAGTTTTCTACTTTTGAAGTTCTTGACAAGTCCCAAGTGGAGGAGATTAAGAGGTCATTAAAGAATTCTTCCTTTTAGTTCTCTTCGATGTATCGATCATGCATTCCTAAACCACATAAGCCGGGGGAGATGCGCCCCATTAGACAGCCTCATAAGGCAGACATCATTGTCATGGATACGGCTTTTGAACATCGTTTTTGAAGACATCTTTCTAACGTACTCCCATGGGTTTGTGTTTACTGAGGCAGCCCCATCCTTTGAAATCCCTGCACCACATCACTCTGGAACCCAATTCATAAGTAAGGAACTGGAGAAGGAGAAGTGAACCACTGAATCTGATAGGTCTTTCAGCTTAACTATATCCAGGCCCAAAATGGATTTTCCTACTTTTTTTGAGGGTGATAATCCAGTAGGATGGACAAGACAGTGTGAGAAATACTTTGATCTTGCTTGAGTTCCTCAGGGGATGTGGGTATCAATGGCCCCTCTTCATTGTTGTGGTAGAGCTTTTAGCTCGAAACATGCCGTAGTTCCTCGCTGGGACAGGAATAAGTCGTCAAGTAGGCATATGAACGGGAAAGGCTTTTTGCACGGTATACGTCACTAATAGCCGCCAATAAGATAGCTCATCACGAGAAGTAGTTTCCAGGTTTTTTACAAATAGGCTTGTAAAGTAGCTTGGGTCACGGAAAGGCATTTGTGGTGAGGCGCCTCCGGAATCACATAAAGTATGCTTTCCAGTCCAACTCTTCAGTCCTGCTCAAAGGTTGACCTGTCCGGCGGTCCAGAAGAATCGAAGGTAAGTCAAGGCGATCGAAAGCCTACATATGGTTGAGGAGACGAAGGGAGGATTGGCTTGACAAAAAACCTCCAGGTTCAGTTCGGCAGCCTTGTGGGCTTTGTGGAAATTGAGAAATGAGCTCTGTTTTCAGAATGGGGCATGGCGCAGCATGTCTACTTTGATGAGAAGGGTGTTGCTTATGCTGTCGAACTGGAAGATACTATGCCCGGTCAAGCATCTGGAGCGAGCTACGGATGACCAAGTTGGAACAGCTGACAAGAGCTCCGGCAAGAATTTATGGCAGGAGAAGCTGATAACTCAGAATCGTTTTCACCTGGTTGACCTGTAAAATCAGTCGGGTATAATACCTATGTAGAAGGGTTTTCCATTTCTTTCGGTAGGCTTCAGGAAAAGAGGTTGGTATACTTTTCAGAACTCTAATGGTTTTTGACCAACCAAAATGGCGAGTTTGGGCTGTAACTGATTGTGACTTTTGATCCTGATGCAATGCAAATGGACCGGGGTGTTATCCCTGGAACTCTAAAAATAAAAGGTTGCTACATTACTTATCTAAGTATCGAAGTATGAAAGGGCAGGCTTCCAGCTATTCAAGTTGCAGGGTAAAGGAAGGCGCGGAGCGAAAAAGCAACTGGCTAAAAAGAAATCCACTAAGCAAGATAGCTTCCATCTAGATAGCATTTTACTAGGCATTTTTACACTTCACTAGGAGGGTGAAGGAAAGTCGGATGAAAGTGATCCTAATGGAAGCGAAAGCACTCGTTCTTGCCAATGGAATACCTTCATCCCTTGTATTGAAATATGATTTATTGAATTCGGAGCGCAGCTACGGCCAAGGAAATACCCCGATTTAGTGGACTAGTTAAAATAATTAATTCAAAGCGAAGAGGCTCGAAACATTAAACAAGCAAAGGTTTTTGCGCTTCTTGGCTCGAAACATGCCGTAGTTCCTCGCTCTAGCTAGAAAGCCGTTGCGCGTTAGCGCATCCGTTTTCTTGCTCGTATAGCGTTAATAATGTCACGCGCAGCCCTACTTGATTTCACATTACTTAATATCGGTTTCCAACTTTCTTTTTGATTTTTCTAATTATGTGATAATTATTTAAACCAATCCTACTACTTAGCGTCCCCGGGTTTCCACAATTGAAGAAAAAAGCGCAGGGCGTATTGATCAAATCCAATTATTGGACCCGTGCTGGATATCACTTTTCCCCAGGGCAAGTTGCCTTAGATTTCTAACGCTTTGATAGTCAAGAGTCGAGAGACTGCCGATGATAAGCAAATTAATGTTACTTGTGAGGTACAACAAAACAATTATTAGGAAATAATAGAGTTAGAGCTGTAGCTATGAGTGCTACAGACGGGTTGATGAGAGGAATGGAAGTGATTGACACGGGAGCTCCTCTCAGTGTTCCAGTCGGTGGAGCTACTCTCGGACGAATTTTTAACGTTCTTGGGGAGCCTATTGACAATTTGGGTCCTGTGGATACTAGTGCAACATTCCCTATTCATAGATCTGCGCCTGCCTTTATCGAGTTAGATACGAAATTATCTATCTTTGAAACAGGTATTAAGGTGGTCGATCTTTTAGCTCCCTATCGACGTGGAGGAAAAATCGGACTGTTTGGGGGGGCAGGAGTAGGTAAAACAGTACTCATCATGGAATTAATCAATAACATTGCTAAAGCTCATGGAGGCGTATCCGTATTTGGCGGAGTAGGGGAACGGACTCGTGAAGGAAATGATCTTTATATGGAAATGAAGGAATCCGGAGTAATTAATGAAAAAAATATTGAGGAATCAAAGGTAGCTCTAGTCTATGGCCAAATGAATGAACCGCCGGGAGCTCGTATGAGAGTTGGTTTAACTGCCCTAACTATGGCGGAATATTTCCGAGATGTTAATAAGCAAGACGTGCTTTTATTCATCGATAATATCTTTCGTTTTGTTCAAGCAGGATCGGAAGTATCCGCCTTATTAGGCAGAATGCCCTCCGCAGTGGGTTATCAACCTACCCTTAGTACAGAAATGGGTTCTTTGCAAGAAAGAATTACCTCTACCAAAAAGGGATCTATAACTTCGATCCAAGCAGTTTATGTACCTGCAGACGATTTGACCGACCCTGCTCCTGCCACAACATTTGCACATTTGGACGCTACTACCGTACTTTCCAGAGGATTAGCTTCCAAGGGTCCCGCAGTAGATCCTTTAGATTCAACCTCAACTATGTTACAGCCTCGGATCGTTGGCAACGAACATTATGAAACTGCGCAAAGAGTTAAGGAAACTTTACAACGTTACAAAGAACTTCAGGACATTATCGCAATTCTTGGATTGGATGAATTATCGGAGGAGGATCGTTTAACTGTAGCAAGAGCACGAAAAATCGAGCGGTTCTTATCACAACCGTTCTTTGTGGCAGAAGTTTTTACTGGTTCTCCAGGAAAGTATGTTGGTCTTGCAGAAACAATTAGGGGATTTCAACTAATCCTTTCCGGAGAATTAGACGGCCTACCCGAACAGGCTTTTTATTTAGTGGGGAACATCGATGAAGCTAGCACGAAAGCTATAAACTTAGAAGAGGAGAGCAAATTGAAGAAATGAAATTAAATCTTTATGTACTGACTCCTAAACGAATTATTTGGGATTGTGAAGTGAAAGAAATCATTTTATCTACTAATAGTGGCCAAATTGGTGTATTACCAAACCACGCCCCCATTAACACAGCTGTAGATATGGGTCCTTTGAGAATACGCCTCCTCAACGACCAATGGTTAACGGCGGTTCTGTGGAGTGGTTTTGCGAGAATAGTTAATAATGAGATCATCATTTTAGGAAATGATGCAGAACTGGGTAGTGACATTGATCCAGAAGAAGCTCAACAGGCACTTGAAATAGCCGAAGCTAACTTGAGTAAAGCTGAGGGTACGAAAGAATTGGTTGAAGCGAAGCTAGCTCTCAGACGAGCTAGGATACGAGTCGAGGCTGTCAATTGGATTCCCCCATCCAATTGAATCCAAAGGTTTCGTTGATACAAAGAAAAAGGAAAGAAGGGATCTCGTTCCTAGAGACCCAGAGATGAATGAAACTGATATTCACTGTTATATGTAACAAGCAAGTTGATATATATATGTAGCTTTTTCAGACCTGACTGACATGTAGGTAGCTTGTTTGTATCTATTTTAAACAGGCGGGGTTCAAATGTGGCATTTCTATAAAATGAGTCAACGTCATGCTTATCCTAAACAACCAAGCTCCCCCTTGCCCCTACTTAAAATCAGGCTCTTCCTGACTCCTTTGCGGATTGGACGAAGGCTTTGCGGAATTGTTCTTGTCTTGCCTTGAGCTCACGACTGATAGATGTATAAGCCTGGTCATTGCCAGACTTTCTCTTTCTCCATCTAAAGATGCCTCATCTTGGTACGAACTTTTTGTCTTCTTAAGTCTGAATGCTGATAGGTGGTTCTGCCTAATTCTCTCTTTTTCTATCTTTGATGGACCAAGCGAGTCTTATAGAATCTTATGCCGACCCCTTTCTTTACCGGTCATCAAGGCTTTGACCCTGGCGCTCGATCTCGGGCCTGTGCTTCAGTGAATGGTATGGATTTCTAACTAATAATGGTGGTGATGTACCATTCCATTCTTTATGCGCTGACTCGAGGTCTCTTCTTTTGATTTTTGGAATCCTCTACGAGGGGGTTCGATATTCTTTCTGCTAGTCTTTCTTTTTTTAGCCCTGATGAGTACAGTTTTCTATTCATCTATGGATGGATTCTACCGTTCATCCGGGGGCTACCAATTGCTTAACCAACCCGATTTTTTACTTCCTTACAGAAGAATGATAGACGGAAGCAGAATCAAGGGATCTTCTTGGTATGGTTGTAGGTCGGCGAGATGTCCAGTTTGTCTGTATGAGCCTAATAAACAAGCCTATGGGTACACAGTCAACCCGAGCTAAAGCTATTTATGAAGAGTGGCGGTCACAAGCATTGAGCACCGATATCTAAAAACAAAGCGTGGATAAACCGAACCTGGAGAATCAAGCGTCGGACAGCCAAGCCACTATTTCGCTTTGATCGAACAGAAATAGGATAGAGCTTTAGTACTCGATCGGTATGGGGAGAGGGAGTTTACTTGAGGGTACTGACTTGCCTATACTAAATAAAGGAAGAGTCCGCAAAGCTGAGCTTTCGGTTCGCTCCCCAGGCCTTCAACCCTGTTTGCCTCCTTTCTCTTGCTTGATGGAATAGTTCAATGCCCGAGCTCCAGCTTTGCTTGCGTTCTTCACCGGCGCTCGCCGGATGTATCACTCATCCCGAAAATAAGGCAAGGAGTCTGCTGTTTGTTTGTTATAATCATTACGGGAATGAATCGCATATGTTGGTTTAGAATTGCTCGGGAATTCATTGATAGTGACTTTTTTCAGTTCTAGGGGGGCTAGTCTACTCCTCTTTTTTCTCGATCGAGCCGCTTTCCCTCATTCTACTCGTCCAGCCCTCTTCACGAACTTGTACAATCAATGCCACAAAGATAGCAAACTCGATTATCGAATATATAAGGAAAGGGGCGACGATTTGGCACCAGATATCCGGAGGTGTGGAAAGAGCTGCTGTGATAAGCGGAAAAACCATCAAAAAACGACGATTGCTCGTGAAGGTTTCCACAGAAAGACCCCTTGGTTCTGGCAAACAGATCACAATTACAGGTACCTGGGAGCATACCGATGGAATGAACAAAATACGAACAGTTAACATAATATAGTCATAGATCTTAGGTTGTAACTTGATCATGAGCGAATTTGTTGATGTTGCACCCACGAAGTATGGAAAGTGCCAAACATTGGGAACTACCCGGGGAGGAGTTAGGAACAGGAACAAGGAGAAGCGAGAACCACTTAAATGGAGGAATCTATTGTATTTCTGCCTTTGTTCCCCATAGCAACTGGGGATCGAAAAGCACCAAATTTGATGACTTATTAAGGGAAAGACGAAGTAAGAGCATGCTATTGAAGACGTTGCAACATATGTCGGGGGGGCCTCCGTTGATTGTGTACGAACAAAATACGAGTCCAAAGGTAGGGTAAGAAAGGGTTTAGCTAATGGAGAAATTGACTCTTCCGGGAACCAGTAACGCGTAAACCATGTCAAACCAAGACCGATCAATATCCGAACGGAACGGATTCGAACTTCTCCTAGAAAAGTTTCCGGTGCGAAATTCCATTCAATGAGTAATTCAAAGGAGAAATGCATTTTCGGCATGCGGTCGGTAGGGTGTACTTCCCCCTTCCTCGCTCCGCCCCTCATCCACAAAGCTTACGAAAAGAAGGAATTCCAGATAAGGGAGCCACTTCGTGTGTATACGTGGAACTACCAAGTCTGAATTGGGCAAATAGACGAGAGACTGTGCATCAAAAGTATAAAAAGAATCTCAGAGGAGGACCGAAGAGAGTAAGTGATCTTTTTCCCTAAGCTATAAAACAGGAGTAGTCAATCCACTTGGGATACTTTCCCGCTGTGCGCCTCTTCTTTCTTCCATTGTTTCATTTTATCCCGCTCACTGCCCTATGGACCGCTTTCATCGATATTGGAATGAATTCATAAAAAATGATAACTAGGGCGTAGCGTAGTATAAAAGAGAATGAATAGTTGCCTACTTAAAGCAAGCTTTCATAGGCCATGTTACTCTTTACTCGGCTGTTCGTTCAAGAAAATCAAGTAGTAGTGCCAACAGTCTCATGCAAATAAATCGTTCATCCTTCTCTCCCAGGGTTCAACTGAGCCAGCACATCTCCTCTAAAGTCATGGTTTAAAAAAACTATTCAAAACTTATATCTCGTGCAGCATACTCACTTGCTAAACTGGCTATTCCTTTACTTTATCCACTATTCCATACAGGCATACATACCTTGCTAACTCTAAAAAAACATATCTTGGCTATTCTCCCACCTATTATACCAGTGCTTTTCTTGGCTATCCGTGACTTATCTTTACTTACCTACCTTGGCTACTTGACCAAGCCCTTGTGACTGCACTTTCCATAGTTAGCTGCCCTATACTACTACTTTACCTACTCTACTTATCACGAAATGACGCATAAAGCTATGAGCTTATCGTAACAAACCATGACATTTTCGATTCCGCCGTGACTTAATCGGTTGTGAAGGAGGGATGGTGTGGGGATGAGGATACCGGGACGTGTGATGAAAGCAATCAAAGGATTGGAATACCCTAGAAATCCTCTCTTCCCCGAGAGTCTTCCTCTTCACTTTCTATACTTTACTTTCTTCTTTGATTTTATTTGAAATACTAGTTTTATCAAAGGTCTATTCCCTCTCATTCCTCCAGGATTCAATCCTGCCCCAGGCGTACCTGATACTACGCTCATATACGTCAATTCAAGGAGTATTGGTGGAAAGGAAGCCGTTGTTTTGCCGTAACCGTTGTAGGAATCAGTTCCGAGTGGATAGAGGAGGCCTCTGACCAACAACCAATAGCTGGGCCACCGCCTGGATACATTACTAAAGCTATTCTCTGGTTTTGCTTTTCCTTATTCCCGATTCCCATAATGGAATTTTTTATGAACGATTCAAGCTTTCTTCGCATTATTAAATAGAAAATCAATCCGCATCATAAAAGTAAAGGGCGCATTGCAGATATGGGATTCTTAGATGAAGGGTTTGGTCCACGGACGTTGAGTATGCATTTGTGTGTGAGTAGTAGTTTACAAGTAGTAGTTGGTAGCTTGACAAGGGATAGGCATCAGATATTTAAGGTTGGGTTTATACACCGGTATATGTTTAATAGCCAAGATAAGCAGCTAGGTAAAGGTAAGTCAGCGGCAGGGGTTTTTTTCAAAAGCTAGATATAGAATTGTAAAGTAGAGCTAGACTGCATGATTGGATTGTATAGAAGGATAAGAAGGATTTCGAAAATCCTTCTTTTTCTTAAAACTAAAGAAGAAAGAGAGTAGGCTGTGATACCACCCACCCATATAGTGAAGTGAGAAGGGGCAACGAAGCATAGAACAGACTTGACTTCAACTGAAAGTAGGAACATCCAATTCCATAAGAAGGGGCGTAACCTAAGTATCTGACGAGGGCACCAGTCTTCTTTCTTGAAAGGCTAAGGGAAGATACCTTTCACCATTGGATAATAGGTTTTCTAGTCCAGGTTGAGGAGCACATCCCCGGTAGAAAAGGAAGAAGGAAATGTAGCGCGGGGTAAAAGTTAGGAACCTTACACTCAAAGGGCTAGTAGCAGCGACTGGGAAGCAGGCATGGGAGTAGCATGAGCATGGCGATATCTTGTACCAAAATCTCGTTTCTCATTGTTTCTACTTTCGAAGATAGAATCCCGCTTAAAATTCTTATGCTTCCGCTTTAAATATTACTTGACTAGCTTATGGATCCCTAGTTGACTAGTGTTCGGCGAAAGCCCTGCCTGCAGGGGAGAAGGAATTGTTTGCGATTTGGATAAGCTTTCATATCAAAGTATTGAAAGAAGAAGTTCAGAGAGTCAAACTTTCTCTGTTGGCACGATCGACTTCAAAATACCAATGGGCAAGGCCGCGGGAAGGAATTGGTATATCACTATGGATTTTCTATATAAGTTTTCTGCTTCAAACAGTGAATACGATCTTATCTCGTCTAGCCGAATTATAACACTTCGGTTTCAGCAGGTTGGGAAGCGAAAAAAGTTTTCATATAATATAAAGAGAAGCCAAATCCTAGTCGTCCTCATCGCTACAATATGCCCAAAATCCTAGCAATTCTTTTCCACCAATGACTTACTTCTCAAAATATGGGCCAAGGAAGCAAAGAAACAGTAGCGGTACGAAGAAGGACTCACGCTACCCAAAGGGGAAAAGATACGCCATTTTGGGCTTTGGGTGTGGTACGCACCGCACAAGTGGTAAATCAAGGGTGGATTGAAGCCCTGACCTCTATCTGTCCCAATCGCACACATCTCAATGTGTGACCAGGAAGAGCCACTATGTGTGGGAGGTGCTTCTTGCTCAGATGGTCCCTTCATCTCACTAGGATGAGAATTTGGCAAACGGATTGATTGAAAGTTGAGGGAAATGGGGAGTAGTCTCTCCCCTTCTGAACCGGGAAAAAGGTATTTAAGAACCTCTCCCTATATAGTCGTATTTTCCACTGCACCGAGTGCATGAGTGAGGTTGTCGCCAGCCTTGCATACTCGACCCATGGAATTGGTCACCGGTTGGTCCTGGCCCCTACCCTTCATTCATGCATGGGTTGGTCAAGAAGTGAAAGAAGGGCGAAGCTCTCAATCCAATCAAGTTGTTTTTGCTATGCCCAAGAGAAAGTACTTTTGGGGAAGAATGAGTCCCTTACTCGGCTATCTACCATTTCTTCTCTTTCTTGCTTGACCTTCTCTTAGGACTGACCTTTTTTTCAATGCTGCTAGTGGCTTCTTGATTCAGGCGATGCATCCGGCACCACTCTTGGGGCTAAAACGTCTGTGAACAATTTAGTCCATGGAAATATTTTAAATGAATTATGTAGCAGAGAAGCTTGGCGTGCGGTCTCTTCGCCGGTTGTTACTAGCTGAACTGATTCCATGAACCTGACATTACCTGGGGTTGCTGAGGCCTTTGGGCAGCATGAGGCCCTGACGCCCCCCCCGGCTCAAGCACATAGTCGACATGTATGCTGACGGTCCTGGTATCCTTTTCGAACTGGTGAAAAATGCTGAAGATGCATCCGCATCCGAAGTTGTGTTTTTACTGGACAAAACCAAGTATGGCACCTCGTCTATACTTTCACCAGAAATGGCTGAATGGCAGGGTCCTGCTCTCTACTGCTTCAACGACTCAATTTTAAGCCCCAGGATCTCTATGCCATCTCACGCATTGGCCAGGACAGTAAGCTTTATAAACCCTATTCCATTGGACGGTTTGGCCTAGGGTTCTACTGTGTGTATCACTTCACTGACATACCGGGCTTTGTTTCCGGTGAGAATATTGTGATTTTCGACCCGCATGCTTTTGTTGACTTGCCTGGTATATCTCCCTCTCAGCCCTACGAGGAAGATATCTTTTTAAATAACATAAGTTTTCATTCAATCGATTCAAACTTACATAATAACATAAGTTTCATTCATAAGGAGAGTTTATTTAAGCTTTTCAACATACCAGTAAATGGTGGAGTCTTTGTACAAGTAAGTATTTGAGAGGCAGGGTCTGTTTTAATTACAAAAGGCATCCCTACCAAATAAAGTATCCACTTCTGTACTGCTGTCAACAAGGCTATAAATTACTTTTCATAAGTAGAGAGGAGAGGTACTTATTCTTAGTATTAAATATGAAGGCTATGGGTCTCCTTCCTTGCATAAGTACAGCACCCATTCCAACCTCACAGGCATCAGTTTCTAGAAGGGTTTAGATAAATAAGGCATTGCCAGTACAGGAGCATTACACATTGCTGTTTTTGAGAGTTACAAAAGCTTTATCAGCTTCCCTTAAACCCATTTTAAGTAGTGAAGTTAGAGGCTTGCTGATCAACCCATAATTTTACTGATTAATTTCCTATAATACCTAGTCAAACCTAGGAAACCCCTTAGCTCACTGATTGTTCTAGGTGTCTTCCAGTTCTTCATCAAAGCTATTTTATTTGGCTACTCCTTGCTCAGAGATTACATGTCCAAGGTACTCAATTAGTTTGAACCTAAATTCACATTGGCTCTTTTCACGCTTTCTCACAAACAGATTACGAAATATATT
>Ga0068869_100000125_pt1 | contig 36982 bp, 29 predicted proteins | sample KBSMisM52_FD_64676 | JGI IMG/M metagenome (GOLD analysis project Ga0068869, IMG submission 64676) | Miscanthus rhizosphere microbial communities from Kellogg Biological Station, Michigan, USA - KBS Miscanthus M5-2 | ecosystem: Host-associated > Plants > Roots > Rhizosphere > Soil ... | reverse complement strand
TCGTAGGCCTCGGCTTGCCCGATGACGTACCCGCTGGCGGGCACGCCGGACAATGCCAGCCTGAGCGGCGCACGCGCTGCAATGCGCCGAAGGTCGGCAGTGGCTTCGCCCTCGAATCCCGCGCGGCAGTAGGCCACCAGCGCGACGCCATCCATCGTCGTGCGCGCCGGTGATGTTGCCGGGTGTCAGGCGCTCTCGGTTTCCGTCGACTTGCGCTTCATAAGCAGCGCCGGGACAGGCTTGGCCTTGCCTTTGGCGTGACCATGACCGCCATGGCCGTGGACCAGCGCCGAACGGGAATGAGCGCCTGCGTTGGCGGTCGCGCTGGTCATTGGTTGATCCGGATTGCGGGCATACGCCTCTTCGCGTTCGAGCTCGCGCGTGTTGCGCGACGGCACGTTCCGCGGTGCCGCAGGTTCCCTGCGCGGCGCGGCGCGGGTCTCGGCTCGCGGCGCATGCGAAGCGCGCGGCGTCTCGCGTCCTTCCGCGCGCGGTGCGTGGGAGGAGCGCGGCCGGGGCGACGCCGTCCGCACGGCGGCGGCGACCGGGTCGAAGCCGTCGAACTTCTCGATGGCCATTTTCACTTTCAGCAGTCGCTCGATTTCGACGAGATATTTTTCCTCTTCGGGCGCGACCAGCGATATGGCCTCTCCAGTCGCACCCGCACGCCCGGTGCGGCCGATGCGATGGATGTAATCCTCGGGGACGTGCGGCAGCTCGTAGTTGACGACGAGCGGCAGATCGTCGACGTCAAGGCCGCGGGCGGCGACGTCGGTCGCCACCAGCACTTCGAGCTTGCCTTCCTTGAACGCGGCCAGCGCATCCATGCGCGCGCCCTGCGTCTTGTCGCCATGGATGGCGGAGGTCTCCAGCCCATCTTTTTCCAGCTGCCGTGCAAGCCGCGACGCGCCGTGCTTGGTCCGCACGAAACACAGCACCTGCCGCAGATTGCGCGAGCGCACGATGTGCGTGAGCAGCGCGCGCTTGGCGTCCTGCGGGCACTTGTAGGCGCTCTGGGTCACCGTCTCGGCCGCGGTATTGCGGCGCGCGACCTCGATCAGCTCCGGCGCGTTGAGCAGCTGGTCGGCGAGCTTCTTGATCTCATTGGAGAACGTGGCGGAGAAAAGCAGATTCTGCCGTTTCACGCCGGCCGGCAGCAGCGCCATGATCCGCTTGATGTCCGGGATGAAACCCATGTCGAGCATCCGGTCCGCTTCGTCGAGAACGAAGATCTCGACATGCGACAGATTGATGCTCTTCTGCTCGACGTGGTCGAGCAGGCGGCCTGGCGTGGCGACGAGGATCTCGACGCCGGCGCGGACGATGGCCAGTTGCTGCTTGATGTCGACGCCGCCGAATACGCAGGTCGAGCGAAGACCGGTGTACTTGCCGTAGACCTTGATCTGATCCTCGACCTGGATCGCCAGCTCGCGCGTCGGCGCGAGGATCAGTGCACGCACCGGATGCCGCGCGGGCGACGGGCTGGTATTGGCCTGCGGTTGCAATCGTTGGAGGATGGGAAGCCCAAAGCCGGCGGTCTTGCCGGTGCCGGTTTGCGCGCCGCCCATGACGTCGCGTCCTGCCAGCACTACCGGGATCGCCTTCGCCTGGATCGGCGTAGGCGTGGTATAGCCACTCTCGGTCACGGCCCGCAAGATCTCCGGGCTCAAGCCGAGCTCGACAAAGCTCGTAATACTCATTGAAAAACTCCTGGCGCGGCCTACCGCGCGGTGCGCGGCTTCCGGTCCAGGCAGCGTTACATTGACGTTGCGAGGGATTGCGTCGGGACCTGTCCGATGGCGGGTTACGCCGATGCGTCAAGTCCTGCGCGGGTTGGGCGGTGACCGGAACGGCCGCCCGAAGTCGTATTGTAGCCTAAGTTGCGGATTTTTCAAAATATTCGTGGTCTGGCCCACCGTTTGCAGCGTATAATCGAAGGCTTTTGTTGCGGTGCACTTTGCGTAAACCGGTGCCCGCCCAAACCTGAATCCCCATGACCTCGCTGCGCCAGGACCTCCGCAATATCGCGATCATCGCCCACGTCGACCACGGCAAGACGACGCTCGTCGACAAGTTGCTGGTGCAGGCGGGCACGTTCGCCAAGCATCAGCACATCGACGAACGCATGATGGACAGCAACGACATCGAGCGCGAGCGCGGGATCACGATCCTCGCCAAGAATTGCTCGGTCAACTACGCCGGCCATCACATCAACATCGTCGATACGCCGGGGCATGCCGACTTCGGCGGCGAAGTCGAGCGGGTGCTGAGCATGGTGGACGGCGTGCTGCTGCTCGTCGACGCCGTCGAAGGACCGATGCCGCAAACGCGCTTCGTCACGATGAAGGCGCTGCAGCAAGGATTGAAGCCGATCGTCGTCGTCAACAAGGTCGATCGCCCCGGTTCGCGTGCCGAATGGGTCGTCAACCAGACATTCGAGCTCTTCGACAAGCTCGGTGCCAGCGACGACCAGCTCGACTTTCCGGTCGTGTACGCATCCGCGCTGAATGGCTGGGCAACGCTTGACGTCAACGTCGCGAAAAGCGGCGAGCCGGGACCCGGCGGATCGATGCAGCCGCTGTTCGAGACGATCATCAGCGCCGTGCCCGCGCCTGAAGGCGACGTCGATGGTCCGTTGCAGTTCCAGGTGAGCGCACTCGATTACTCGAGCTATCTCGGCCGCCTCGGCATCGGCCGCATCCGCCGCGGCAAGTTGAAGCCAGGCCAGGAGGTCGCGGTGCTCAACGGCCCGCTCGCCGAGGGGCAGGTGCCCACGAAGGCCAAGATCGGCACGGTGCTGGGCTTCTCCGGGCTCGAACGCGCGCCCGTCGAATCCGCGATGGCCGGCGACATCGTGCTCATCACGGGCGTCGACGCGCTGTCGATCGGGACGACGCTCGCTTCCGTCGAAACGCCGGAAGCGCTGCCGCCCATCACGGTCGACGAGCCGACGCTTTCGATGTACTTCCAGGTCAATACGTCGCCGCTGGCCGGGCGCGAAGGCAAGTACGTGACCTCGCGCAATTTGCGCGAGCGGCTCCAGCGCGAGTTGCTCACGAACATGGCGTTGCGCGTCGAGGAGACCGGCGACACCGATGCGTTCCTCGTATCCGGCCGTGGCGAGCTGCATTTGACGATCCTGATCGAGAACATGCGCCGCGAGGGCTTCGAGCTTGCGGCGTCGCGGCCGCGCGTCGTGCTGCGCGAAGTCGCCGGCGTTACCTGCGAGCCGTACGAGGCGCTGTCGGTCGACGTCGAGGAGGCGCATCAGGGCGCCGTAATGGAAGCCCTCGGGCAGCGAAAAGCCGATCTTACGAACATGGAGTCCGACAGCCTGGGCCGCACCCGTCTCGAATATCGCGTGCCGGCCCGCGGCCTCATCGGGTTCCAGGGCGAGTTCATGAACATTACCCGCGGCACGGGGCTCATGAGCCATGTGTTCGACAACTACGCGCCGGTGAAGGGCGACATTCCCGAGCGGCGCAATGGCGTGCTGGTGTCCGCCGAAGACGGTCCCGCCGTCGCATACGCATTGTGGAAGCTGCAGGATCGCGGCCGCATGTTCGTATCGCCAGGCGAAATGCTGTACGAAGGCATGGTGATCGGCATCCACAGTCGCGACAACGATCTCGTCGTCAATCCGATCAAGGGCAAGCAGCTCACCAACGTGCGCGCATCGGGGACCGACGAAGCCGTTCGTCTCGTGCCGCCCATTGCCCTCACGCTCGAATACGCGGTCGAATTCATCGCCGACGACGAGCTGGTCGAAGTGACCCCTCAGTCGATTCGTATCCGCAAACGGTATCTCAAGGGCCATGAGCGGAAGAAGGCCAGCCGCGAAGCGGCTTGACGGGGATCCGTGGGGGAGACCTGCCTGCCGCGCAGCGGCCGTTTGGCGACACCAGCGGCTCCACCAGCCGCGAGGCCGCGTGACGCGCTGATTTCCCGGTGATCCGCGCAGTCCTCTTCGACCTCGACGACACGCTGATCGACCATCAGCACGCGAGCCGCGCCGCGATGGTCGGCGTGCGCGAACGCTTCCCCGAACTCCAGCATCTCACGCTCGACGAGCTCGGCGCCGAGCACCAGCGCATCCTCGACCTGTTGCATCACGATGTCGCACTCGGCCAGCGTACCGTCGCCGACGCGCGCATCGAGCGGTACCGGCTGCTCTTTGTTTACGCAGGCGCGGACCCCGACCGTGCGAGCGCCGCGGCGGAACTGCACCGTCGTGTCTACCAGGCGAGCCGATGCCGGGTCGCTGGCGCATTGGAGCTGCTGCAGGCGCTGCGCGGCCGGGTCAGGATCGCCGTGGTCACGAACAACACGTTGGCCGAACAGACGGAAAAACTCGCGACCTTTGGTCTCGCGCCGGCGGTGGATGCGCTCGTGACCTCGGAGGAGATTGGCGCCGCCAAGCCCGACGGCAGGATATTCGCGGCAGCGTTGCAGCGCGTCGACTGTACGCCCGGCGATGCAGTGATGGTCGGCGACTCCTGGACACACGATGTGCTCGGCGCGGCCGGAGCGGGGATCGCGGCGATCTGGTTCAACCGCAATGGCGCCGCACACCCCGATCCCGGCGTTGCGCCGCAGATCGCAACCTTCCTGCCGACGGCGGACGTCGCCTCATTAATCGAAGGCCCCGCCGTATAATCCGGCCGCCATGGCCGCGACCGCCACGCTGACCGCATCGCTTGCCGCGTCGTTCGCGCAAACCGCGCTGGCCAACGTCGTTCGTGAATTTCCGAACAAGCCTGACCACGTGCTGGGCGGCCCCGGCGATCTTCGCGGTCCGCGTTCGCTGCATCCGGCGTTTTACGGCAGCTTCGACTGGCATTCGTGCGTGCATATGCATTGGCTGCTCGCGCGTGTGCGGCGGCTCGCACCGGACCTGCCGCAGTCCGATGCGATCGTCGATCTCTTCGATCGTCATCTGACGCCGGCCAACATCGGGCAGGAGTGCGCCTATCTCGAACGTCCGGAGTCGCGCTCGTTCGAGCGCACGTATGGGTGGGCATGGCTGCTCGAGCTGGCGCATGAATTGCGGCGCGCCGATGATGCGCGCGCGCAGCGCTGGGCCGCTGCGCTAGCCCCGCTCGCCGATGAAATCGTCCGCCGCTATCGCACGTACCTGCCGCTTCAGCGGTATCCGTTGCGGATGGGACTTCATGCCAACAGCGCATTCGGACTGCTTTTCGCGCTCGACTACGCGCGTGCCGTGCGCGAATCCGCGTTGGAAGCATTGTGCGTGGATACTGCGCGCCGCTGGTTTGGCGACGATCGCAATGCGCCGGCGGCGTGGGAACCCTCAGGCGCGGATATCCTGTCGCCGGCGTTGATCGAGGCGGATCTCATGCAGCGGGTTCTGCCGCAGCCCGTGTTCGCGAGCTGGCTCGGCGGATTCCTGCCGGAGCTCGCGCACCGCGGACCAGCCGCGCTCGTCACGCCAGCGATCGTCGACGATCGGTCGGATCCGTTCATCGTCCATCTCGACGGTCTCAATTTTTCCCGCGCATGGAGCTTTCGCGGCATCGCGACGGCACTTCCGGTCGCTGATCCGCGAATCGAAGTGTTGCGCGAGGCAGCGGACACCCATCTCGCCGCCGGGATCGAAGGCCTCGCCAGCGGCGACTATGTCGGCGAGCATTGGCTGCCGACTTTCGCCACGCTGGCGCTGACGCGCTAGCCCGCGCCTTCCTGCTAGACTCTCCCGCAACATGAACGATCCGCTCACCATCGCCGCCTTCGCGGCGCTCGTCGTGCTGGTGGTGCTTGCCGTGGTCATTCTGCTGCGGTTGGCCGCGCTGTCACGCGTGCGCGACGACGCCGTACGCGACGCAGCCGACTTTCGCGCGAAGCTTGACGCGCTCAACACGCAAGTTGCGCACGTCGAGCGGGACATCCGGCAGGACCTGGCGAACACGCGTGCCGAGCAAGGCACGGCGGCGATGGGACTGCGCACCGAGGTGGGTGAGGCGATCGGCCGCTTCCGCACGATGACGCAGCAGCAGCTCACCGACACGGCGGCTCTGCAGCAGCGGCAGTTGCAGGGATTCGGTGAGCAATTGACGATCCTCACGCTGTCCAACGAACAGCGCCTCGAGGCGGTGCGCATGACCGTCGAACAGCGGCTCGACGCGCTCCGGAACGACAACACGGCGAAGCTCGACCAGATGCGCGCAACGGTCGACGAAAAGCTGCAGACCACGCTCAATCAGCGTCTCGGCGAGTCCTTCAAGATCGTCTCGGACCGGTTGGAGCAGGTGCACCGGGGACTGGGCGAGATGCAGACGCTGGCCACGGGTGTGGGGGACCTGAAGCGGGTCCTGGCCAACGTGAAGACACGCGGTATGTGGGGCGAAGTCCAGCTCGCGGCATTGCTGGCGGAAGTGCTGACGCCGCAGCAGTACGCGACGAATGTCGAGACCGTGCCCGGAAGCGACAGGCGCGTCGAATTCGCGATCCGGCTTCCGGGCCGCGGCGAAGATGGCATTCCGTGCTGGCTGCCGGTCGACGCGAAGTTTCCGCTCGAAGAGTGGCAGAAGCTGCAGGACGCGCTGGAGCGCGCCGACCTGCCCGCTGCCGACGCCGCCCGCAAGGCCTTGAGCGACCGCCTGCGGGGAGAGGCCAGGAAGATTCGTGCTGCATACATCGCGCCTCCCTTCACGACAGACTTCGCGATTCTGTTCGTGCCGACCGAGGGGCTCTACGCCGAAATGATGGCGCGACCGGGATTCGCCGAAGCGTTGCAACGCGATTATCGCGTCACCCTGACGGGTCCGACCAACTTTCTCGCGTTGCTCAACAGCCTGCAGATGGGCTTCCATACGCTTGCGATCGAAAAGCGTTCCAGCGAAGTCTGGAGCGTCCTGGGTGCGGTCAAGACGGAGTTCGCGAAGTTCGGCGGTGTGATCGCGAAAGCGAAGGAAAAACTCGACCAGGCAAGCCGTACGCTCGACGAAACCGGCGTGCGCAGCCGCGCGATCACGCGACAGCTGCGTGACGTCGAGTCCGCATCCGAGGGGGACGCGCAGCGATTGCTCAGGTCCTCGCTTGCGCTCGACCCGGACGACGCGCCCCCCGGCGAGACGAAGTAGCACGACCGACGCCGACCATGTTCGGGCCAATCCGGCGCTGGCGTAAGCAAAGAATACTGCGAACGCAGGCGATTCCCGAAGGATTGTGGCGCGATTCCCTCGAAGCATTGCCGTTTCTCGCCATGTATACCGAAGCGGAGCTCGCGCGGTTGCGCGAAAAGGTCGTGCTGTTCCTGAGCGCCAAAAGCATCGTCGGCGCGCGCGGCCACCGCGTCACGCCGCGCCAGCGCGTGGTCATCGCGCTGCAGGCCTGCGCCCTCGTGCTCAATCTCGATCTCGCGTACTACGACGGCTGGGAGAACGTGATCGTGTATCCGGACGAGTTCGTGCCGGGCTGGGAGTGGGAGGACGAGGCGGGCGTGGTTCACACCAACGACGAGGCAATGGCGGGCGAGGCAATGGAGGGCGGCCCGGTCATCCTGTCATGGGCGGACGTCGAGGCGAGCCAGGATTGGAACGCCGCCGGCATGAACCTCGCCATTCACGAATTCGCGCACAAGCTCGACATGCGCAACGGCGTGGCGAATGGCTGTCCGCCGCTGCCGGCCGAAATGCCGCCCCATGTCTGGAAGAAGACGATGCTCGGCGCGTACGAGCATTTCCAGATGCGCGTCGGTCGTGGCGAACGCACTTCGATCGACCCGTACGCGGCCGAGAGTCCGGCGGAGTTCTTCGCGGTGCTGTCCGAAGTATTCTTCGTCGAGCCCACGTTGCTGCGCCATGAGTATCTCGCCGTGTATCAGCAATTCGCGCGCTTCTATCGGCAGGAGCCGGCCACGCGCACGCAATTGCTGCGCGAAATGTGACCAGGACACCGCGGAATCCGGCTAGATCTTGAAGCTCGACCGCACTTCCTGCGGGAAGAGCTCGTCCAGCTCGATCCTGCGCGCGCAAACGCCTTGCTCGAACGCATATTGCGCGAAGGCTTCGAGCGTGGTGCGATTGGCGTCCACCCCGTAGGGCCACGGGTCGGCTCCCAGCAGCGCGCTCGACCGTTCCATGAGATGCGGCGTCCATGGCAGCGGAAAAAACGAAGCCGTGGCGTCGCGGGCGCGCGCGACGCTGCGATTCTTCGCTTCGTCAAACGCGCGAAGCAGGTTCATCGCCAGCCATCGATGCTGCTCAAAGACGTCGCGCCGCAGCGCGACGACGTGCATGATCGGGAAGATGCCGGTTTTCCTGCCGTATTCATATTCGATCTCGTGGTAGTTCGCGAGCAATCTCCGCACGCTTCCATCGCCGGTCACGAACGGGCGTGGCGGCCGCGCCGAGAACACGGCGTCGAGCGTGCCGTCCAGCAGCATTTGCGTCAGCGAACGATCGGCGACGACGGTCAGGTTGAGCCCGGCCGGGAGTTCAACCCGCACCTTCTCCTTGCGCCCCGCGTCGTTGACCCCGGCTTGAAACCATTGGATCGAGCGCAGATCCACGCCATGCTCATGCGCCAGAGCGCCACGCGAGTACACGGCGGCGGTCTGCGCCCATTCGGGAACGCCGATTCGCTTGCCGGCGAGGTCTTCCAGCCGCGCGAGCGGGCTGTCGGTGCGCACAAAGATCGATGACTGGCGGTAGACGCGCGACGGAAACACCGGCAGCGGCACGAATCCTCGGTCCTCGCCCGATGCAAGCGCGATCACCTTGGCGAACGACATCTCGGAAACATCGAACTCGCGGAAGAAGGTCGAACGGTAGAAGATCTCTTCGATCGGCAGGCGCAACACGGTGAGATCCACGCCCGCGACAGGAACCGTGCCATCGAGGACATCGCGCACGTGATCGTATTCACCGATCGCCAGTGAAATCTGCAAGTTGGACATGCGTGCGCGGCGTCAATCCACCTTGACGCCGACCTCCTTGACGATCTTTCCGTACTTGTCGTAATCGCGCTGGATGAGCGCCGCGAATTCCTCGGGCGTGCTGTAGAACGCATCGAGGCCGCCAGCCTGGTTCAGCTTCGCCTTCACGTCGGGCGCGGCGAGCGCTTCCTTCACTTCGGCGCGCAGCCGCGCGAGGATGGGCTCCGGCGTCCCCGTAGGCGCGAACAGGCCCAGCCAGATCGTGACTTCGTAGCCCGGATAGAGCTCGGCGATCGCGGGCAGATCGGGATAGGCGCGCGAGCGGCGCGTGCCCGTGACGGCGAGCGCACGCAGCTTGCCCGCCTGGATCTGCGGCGCGCTCGAGCTGCCGGCGAACATCGCCATGGTGTCGCCGGCCACGGTCGCCAGCGTGGCCGGCGAGCCGCCCTTGAATGGCACGTGTGTGAGGTCGATGCGAGCGCGCTGCTTCAACATCTCCATCGCGAGGTGGTGCTGGCTGCCATTGCCGCCCGATGCATACGGCAGCGGTGGTTCGGTCTTGCGCGCATACGCAATGAATTCCTGGAACGTTTTCACCGGCACCGCCGGATTGACCGAAAGCACGAATTCGTTCGACGACAGCGAGGCGACCGGGACCAGGTCTTTCAACGGATCGAACGGCATCTTCCCGTACAGATGCGGATTGACCGTGATGAGCGTGTCCTGCCCGAGCAGGAGCGTGTAGCCATCGGGCGCCGACTTGGCGACCAGGTCACCCGCGATGTTGCCATTCGAGCCGGCGCGGTTCTCGATGACGACGGCTTGTCCCAGGCGCTCTGCCAGCCGCGCGCCGACCACGCGCGCCGTGACGTCGGGCGCGCCGCCCGGTGGAATCGGCACGATGATGCGGATGGGCTTCGCCGGGTAGGGTTGCGCGCCTGCAGTGCTGGCGACTAACGCAGCTATGCCGAGTCCAACAGCCAACAGGATCCCTTTCATCATTGGCTATTGCGCCGGGCGTACCGCCGATTTTGGCCGGAATGCGCGGCATACATCGTCGTGGGTTTCGATGTAGGGTCCACCGATCAGGTCCACGCAATACGGGACGGCGGGGAATATGCCGTCGAGCGTTTCCTTGATCGCCTTCGGTTGCCCGGGCAGGTTCAGGATCAGCGTTTGGCCGCGAATGACGCCGACTTGCCGCGACAGGATTGCGGTAGGAACGTAACGCAGGCTGACCTGCCGCATCTGCTCGCCGAATCCGGGCATGACTTTGTGCGCGACGGCAAGCGTGGCCTCGGGCGTGACATCCCGTGGCGCCGGTCCAGTGCCGCCGGTCGTCAGCACGAGATGGCAACCCGCGATATCGGCAAGCTCGACCAGCGTGCGTTCGATCACCGGCTGCTCGTCGGGAATCAGCCGTTGCACCATGCGCCACGGTGTCTTCAGCGCGGCGGTAAACCATTCGGTCAGACCGGGAAGGCCCTTGTCGACGTAGACGCCGGCAGAGGCACGGTCGGAGATCGAAACCAGTCCGATGAGAAGCGTCGGTTCGGAGGCCATGGTGGGGTCAGACTCGATCAGGACACGTGATCATCGGCGTGGAGCTTTTCGGGATAGACGAATCTGACCCTAGTTGTCCACCGCCGCGCGCAATGTCCGGAACAATTCGCGATACCGGTGGGGCGGTCCGCCGCGCGCGCGTTCGACCTGCGCGTCGCGGATCAGCGATGCGAGCGATGCGCGATCGATATTGGGATGGGCGATGGCGAAGCGGTCGAGCGCGGTGGCGTCGACCAGCAGCTCATCGCGCCACCGCTCGACCTCCGCGAATCGCGCATGATCGGCCGGCGCACCGGCGGCCCACCGGTCGAGTGTGGCTTGCAGCGGCGCGGCGTCGATGTCGCGCATCAGCCTGCCGATGTACTGGATCTGGCGGCGCCGTCCCTCATGCGCTCGAATGCCGCGCGCGAGGACCACCGCATCGACCAGGCGCTCCGGGAGGTCGAGCTCCGTCAGTCGCTTGTGATCGAGCGCCACCAACGCTTCCCCCATATCCTGCAGCGCGTGCATCGCCTGCTTGCGCCGTGTCTTGGAGGGCGCGGCGGGGTCGGGCGACTCGGCGTGTGGCGGTTTGTCGGGTCGGGGCATCATCCGGGCGGAAAAGGGGGGGAAAGACGGTTCTGGCCGAGGTCGTTTGCTATGATAACTGACCGCGTTGCGGCGATCTTCGCTGCGCTCCCGCCAATGAGACCAAGGACCTGGCCGCGATGCCAGGCAATCTTCCGATGACCGTTACTCTTGAAACCGGCCAGCCCGCGCCTTCGCCGCACGGGGCCCCTGGCGACGATGGACGCGCGCGGCACTTTCCGGTCGCCACGTCCGATCTCGAGCGCATCGCCTCCGCCGTCCTCGACGCTGCACGCCGCGGCGGTGCGACGGCTGCCGAAACCGAGGTATCGCAAGGCATCGGCCAAAGCGTGACCGTGCGCCAGTCCGAGGTCGAGACCATCGCTTACAACCGCGACAAGGGGATCAGCGTCACCGTCTACGTCGGCCAGCGGCGCGGCAACGCGAGCACTGCCGATTTTTCCGACGACGCGATCGTCGCCGCGGTCGGCAAGGCGCTCGTCATTGCAAAGTACACCGCGATGGATTCGGCCGCGGGCCTCGCCGATCCCGACCGCCTGGCGCGTGCGTGGCCCGATCTCGACCTTTACCATCCGTGGGAGTTGCCGGTCGAAGCGGCGATCGACCTCGGCCGGGAAGCGGAAGCTGCGGCGCTGGCCGTCGATCCGCGCATTACCAACAGCGAGGGCGCCACCGTCGCGCGGAGCGAGTCGGAATTCGTGTACGCGAATTCGAACGGATTCGCCGGCGGCTATCGCAGCTCGCGCCATCACATCGATTGCGCGGTGATCGGTGAGGAGGATGACGCGATGCAGCGCGATTACTGGTTCACCGCGGCGCGCGCTGCCTCCGACCTCGAGTCCGCCACTGCGGTAGGACGCAAGGCCGGCGAGCGCACGGTACGCCGATTGCGCGGACGGCAATTGGGAACGCTCGAGTGTCCGGTGATATTCGAAGCGCCCGAGGCCGCCGACCTCATCGGATTCTTCGTGCAGGCGGTTTCCGGCGGCAGCCTGTACCGCAAGTCATCGTTCCTGCTCGATTCGCTGGGCACGCAGGTCTTCTCGCCGCACATCCAGCTGCGGGAAGAGCCGCATATCCTGCGCGGGCGTGGCAGCACGCCGTTCGACAGCGAAGGCGTGGCCACCGTCACGCGCGATGTCGTGCGCGACGGCATCGTCCAGGGCTATTTCCTGGGATCGTATTCGGCGCGCAAGCTGGGAATGCAGACCACCGGCAACGGCGGCGGCAGCCACAACCTGGTGCTCGGCCATGGCACGGACGACCTGGCCGCGTTGCTGCGAAAAATGGGGCGAGGCTTGCTCGTCACCGAACAACTGGGCCAGGGCGTGAACGCCGTCACCGGCGATTTCTCGCGCGGCGCGGCCGGATTCTGGATCGAGGACGGCGCCATTGCGTACCCGGTGGAAGAGATCACGATTGCCGGAAATCTGCGCGACATGTTTCGCGACATCGTCGCCGTCGGCAGCGACGTCGACCGCCGCGGGTCGCGGCACACGGGCTCGATCATGGTCGGCCGCATGACGGTCGCGGGCCGCTGACGATGGCCGGCCCACTCACCGCGAACGTCGCGTCGTGATGCGGCCGATGTTGGGCTGGCTCCGGTCGCTGTCGGATCCGCTGTCCAGCGCGACCAACGCCGCGCGCTGGATCGGGCAGTTGCCGTCGATCGACCCGGTCGCCTTGCAGAAGGAAGCGCTGGAGCTGGTGGCCGGTTTCCCCGGTGTTCGCAAAGACGCGGGGCCGGGACAGGTCGAAGCCTTGTTGCGCATCGACGGCCGCGTCGAGCCGATCATTGCGCACCTGACGCAGCAGTACACACAGAACTACCAGAAGAGCACCAACGTAGAGTCGCGGCTCTGGCACGCGGTGTTCGATTTGGTCAAGGCATTCATCGCGGCCTACCAGATCGCGCTGAAGGCCGGTTATCCGCGCGCCGACAACAAGCGCTGGCGCGCGATCCTCCCGTGGGTGATCGTGCGGCTCGCGCATTATCGCGGCCTCGACGGCAAGTATCGTCTGTTCCGCTACAGCCACTGGATCCCCGCGCAGTGGCGTGAATTCCACGAGCTCTACGAGTTCGCGCGGATGCGCGGCTGGCAGCGCGAGCAGCTCGTCTTTGGCATCGGCGCCTTCGCCAAGCCCGGCGTTTCGTTCGAGCAGGAATACTTGAAGACGTTGCTGCTGATGCGCCTGGATTCCGGCAACTTCACGCCGGACCAGGTCGAATGGGTCGCGCGGCAGCTCGAGGACTGGACGCCGACGCTGGCACTGACACCGCCGCCGTCCGAAGGCGCGCCCTTCGTGGTGGACTTGACCGGCACCTCGGGGCTGCGCCGGCGCGACCGGGCGCAGGCGGGCGGGCGCGTGCTGTTCCTGGACGCCGCCCCCGTCTACGCGCGCATCGTCGAGCGCATGCGCTGGCTGCCGGAGCATGACGCGGAAGTGGCGCAGCCCGGTGACCTGCCGGCGCGCGAGCAGCGGCTGCTGCTGATGCGGCTCGCGTCGCTGTTCGGTCCCGATGCGATCGCGCAAGCGCCGCGCGCACCGCGGCAGTTGTCCGAAACCGAGGTTCGCGTCGTGGTCGGGCTGCAGGCGCTCACGCGCGCCGTCGCGGAAATCGACCGGCTACCCGATCAGGCGCGCACACCGGGGGTGGCGGCAAGCTACGACGAGGTGACGCAAATCGTGAATCCGAACGCGAACCCGGAATCGGTCGCGCGGCGCATTCGCGGTACGAACTGGCGGCTGACCGACCGCAGCGACACCGGGTGCCGGCTCACCGCGCCCGGCAAGGATTCGCCGGGCAGGCTGGGCGAGCTCATCGCCATCAAGGAGGGCGACCTGTGGATGCTGGCCGTGGTGCGGCGGATGCAAAGGCTCCAGGTCGACGAAGTGACCGTCGGCGTGGAGATCATCGCCCGGCGGCTGGTCCGCGTGCTCATGCGCAGCTGGGTGACCCCGGCGGACGGACGCACCAGCAGCGAGCGTCCCTTTTTCGGCATCTACCTGCCCGCGCATCCCGACAATCGCCAATCCTCGCAGCGCAGCCTCATCGGGCCGGAGGATAAATTCACGACGGGCGGCATGGTCGAGCTCGATACCGGCACCGCGCGTTATCTCATCCGGTTTACCCAGACGCTGGAGCAGCAAGCAGGCTGGTCCTGGGCGATGTTCAACGCGGTCCGGAAACTGACGCCGTAGCGTTGTGGTGTACGGCGGGTTGGTGCTGTTGCCGATTCCAAATTCCGTTACACTCGCGCGAAAACCAGCGCCGGTTCGCGACTGCCTGTCGTCGCAGGATTTCGAACCTGGCAGTAGAAGCGTCGGCACGGCGCGCACACTGGTCACCTTTACATCGCACCGGCGAGGTCCCGGTATCTTTTGAGGAGTCATTGATGGAGCGTCGCAAGTTTCTGAAACACTCCGGCATGGCCGGCATTCTTGCCGCCGCGACCGCGCCGGCTTTTGCGCAGGGCGGCCCCGAGGTCAAATGGCGGCTGGCATCGAGCTTTCCGAAGAGCCTGGACACGATCTTTGGCGGAGGGATAACGGTCTCCGAGCGATGTGCATCCGCGACCGGCGGCAAATTCCAGATCCAGTTGTTCGCGGCGGGCGAAATCGTGCCCGCGTTCGGGGTTGTCGACGCTGTGCAGAACGCGACGGTCGAATGCTGCCACACGGCGCCGTATTATTTCTTCGGCAAGGACCCGACGTTTGCTTTCGCATGCGCGATCCCGTTTGGCATGAACGCGCGCCAGCAGAATGCATGGATGTATCACGGCGGCGGCAGGCAGCTGTATGGCGAATTTCTGAAGTCGTACAACATCGTCGCCTTCCCAGCCGGCAATACGGGCGCGCAGATGGGGGGCTGGTTCCGCAAGGAGATCAAGACGGTCGCGGATCTCAAGGGTCTCAAGATGCGCATCGGAGGCTTCGCGGGAACCGTGCTGCAGAAGCTCGGCGCGGTGCCGCAACAGATTCCAGGAGGGGACATCTATCCTGCGCTTGAAAAGGGAACGATCGACGCCGCCGAATGGGTTGGACCCTACGACGACGAAAAGCTTGGTTTCTACAAGGTCGCGAAGAACTATTACTACCCTGGCTGGTGGGAAGGCGGACCCGAGCTTGACGTCTTCGTCAACGACAAGGCGTATGCAGCGTTGCCGAAGGAATACCAGTCGGTCCTCCAGGCAGCCTGTGCCGAGGCGAACGTCGACATGCTCGCCAAGTACGACGCGGTGAATCCGCCCGCATTGCGCCGCTTGCTCGCCAACGGTGTCCAGCTGCGTGCGTTCTCCAACGAGATCATGGTGGCCTGCTTCAAGGCGGCGGAAGAGGTCTTCGAGGAAACCAATGCGAAGAACGCCGCCTTCAAGAAGATCTACGAACCGTGGAAGAAATTCCGCGACGAGCAGGATCTCTGGTTCAGCGTGGCCGAGAAGCGGTTCGACGACTTCATGATCACCGCGACGCGGCAGACGTCGGCGCCGGCGAAAAAGTAGCGGTTCTGCAAGCCCGTTGGAAAAAGCCTCGCATTCGCGAGGCTTTTTCTTTTGGCAACGCGCGTGCTTGCGCAGCTACTTCTTTGGCGGCTCGGGCGGTGCCTTGAATGCGTCCTGCAGCGCTTTGGCAGCGTCGTCCTCTCCCTTGGGAGCGGGCGTTTCCCCGTACGGGGTCAGCGGTTGCCCGCTGCTGTCCTTCTCCGGCGCCTCCTGCGGAATGTTGATCTCGATCTTGCTGGGATCGACCGTGCTGTCGCCCGCCTTGTACACCATGACCATCTGCGGGAACATGATGACGAGGGCCACCATGATGAGCTGGATGATCACGAAGGGCACGGCGCCCCAATAGATCTGGCCGGTGGTGACCTTTGCGGTCAGCTTGCCGGTGATCTTGTCCAGATAATCCTTTGTCGGCGCCACGCTGCGCAGATAAAACAGCGCGAACCCGAACGGCGGATGCATGAACGACGTCTGCATGTTGACGCCCAGGAGGACGCCGAACCAGATGAGGTCGATGCCGAGCTTCTCGGCGGCGGGGCCGAGCAGCGGGATGACGATGAATGACAGTTCGAAGAAATCGAGAAAGAACGCGAGGAAAAACACCAGGATGTTGACGACGATGAGAAATCCCAACTGCCCGCCAGGCAGGCCGATCAGCAGCTCCTCCACCCAGACGTGGCCGTTGACGCCGTAGAACGTCAGGCTGAACACGCGCGCGCCGACGAGAATGAACACGACGAACGCGGTGAGGCGCGCCGTAGTGTCCATTCCCTGCTTCAACAGCTTCCATGAAAGGCGTCCGCGCGCGAGCGCCATGATCAGCGCGCCGGTCGCGCCCATCGCGCCCCCTTCGGTGGGCGTGGCCACGCCGAGAAAAATGGTGCCGAGCACCAGGAAGATCAGCGCGAGCACCGGGATCAGCACGAACACTACGCGCTCGGCCAGCTTCGACAGCACGTTGAATTTCAGCAGCTTGCCGATCAGTGCGGCGAAGAACGCGACGGCGGTGCCGACGACCGTCGCGACGACAATCTTTTCGTCGAGCGGCTCGTCGGGTGTGAAATAGAATTTTGCGAACGTGACCGCTGCGATCACGGAAAGCGTGAACAACACGAGCAGTGAACGCGAACCGGTGGCGCCGTCCGGTTCCTTCATCGTGCGTGCCTCGAGGGGCAGCGCAGGCGCCCACGCCGGCCTGAAGGTGCAAACGCCCACCGTGTAGATCGCGTACAGCCCGGTCAACACGAAGCCCGGGATGAACGCCCCGGCATACATGTCACCCACCGATTTGCCAAGCTGGTCGGCCATGATGATCAGCACCAGCGACGGCGGGATGATCTGCGCCAGCGTGCCCGACGCGGCGATGACGCCCGACGCGAACCGCCGGTCGTAGCCATAGCGCAGCATGATGGGCAGCGAGATGAGCCCCATCGAGATCACGGAGGCGGCGACCACCCCCGTCGTCGCCGCGAGCAGCGCACCCACGAAAATCACCGCGTACGCCAGTCCGCCGCGCACCGGTCCGAACAATTGGCCCACGGTCTCGAGCAGATCCTCCGCCATGCCGCTGCGTTCGAGGATCAGTCCCATGAACGTGAAGAACGGGATCGCGAGCAACGTATCGTTCGACATCACGCCCCACACCCGCTCGGGCAGCGCCTGGAACAGCGTGGCTTGCAGCAGACCCAATTCGATACCCAGGAGCCCGAAGGCGATGCCCACGGCCGCCAACGCGAACGCCACCGGATAGCCCAGCAACATCACGACGATCAGCGCCGCGAACATGAGCGGCGCCATGTTGTGGATCAGGAACGCGGTCATGCGCATCTCCCGAGCAGCGTCATCACGGCATTCTTCCGCTTCATACCTTCTCGCCTCTCGCTCTCAGGATCTCCTCGGCCAACTCCTCCTCCGCGGTCTTTTCGCCGTGTTTTTCCAACGGGTCGGGGATGAGTCCCTGGAGGAAGGCGAAGCGCTTGATCAATTCCGAAAGTCCCTGCAGGATCAGGAAGAGGAATCCGATCGGCACCATGAGGCGCGCCGGCCAGAGGACGAGGCCGCCGGCATTGGTCGAGACCTCGTTACGCTCGAACGCCATCACGAACACGGGCCACGACAGGTACATGATCGTGATCGCCATCGGCATGAGGAAGAACAGCGTGCCGAAGATGTCGATCCAAGCGCGCGCCCGCGGGGACAGGCGGCCCGAAATGACGTCGATCCTGACGTGCTGATTCTTGAGCAGCGTGTAGCCGGCGCAGAACAGGAAGATCGCCGAGAACAGATACCACTGGATCTCGAGGAACGCGTTGGAGCTCATGTTGAACGCCTTGCGGACGACGGCGTTGGCCGCGCTGATCAGCACGGCAACGAGCACCAGCCAGTAAATGGTCCGGCCAATGCGTTCGTTCATCGCATCGATGGCGCGGGACAGGGCGAGCAGAGCGTTCATGCGGGCCTCCGATCTGATGATTCGTGGCGGCGAACAAAGTGCTTCGTGCCGCTCATCCGTTGGCGATCCCCACGATGCCCTGCCGGCGGACGCCGGATTATAAGGGCCTTTGGGGCGCGTTGGGGGGCATGTCCGAGGGTGACCTTCGACGCGCCTGCACCGGATGCTAAAATGATCCTTCCACGACGTCCTTGCCCCCCGTCCATGTTCCGTCGCTCCACCACGCTCGCCACCGCCGATCCGGAACTGTGGAAGGCCATCGCCGGTGAGAACCAGCGGCAGGAAGACCATATCGAGCTGATCGCGTCGGAGAACTACGCGAGCGTCGCGGTCATGGCGGCGCAGGGCTCGCAGCTCACCAACAAGTACGCCGAGGGCTACCCGGGCAAGCGCTACTACGCCGGCTGCGAATTCGTCGACATCGCCGAACAGCTTGCGCTAGAACGCGTCAAGAAGCTGTTCCACGCGGAGGCGGCGAACGTGCAGCCTCACTCGGGCGCCCAGGCCAATCAGGCTGTTTTTTTCGCGGCCCTTTCGCCCGGCGACACGATCCTCGGCATGAGCCTTCCCCATGGTGGCCATCTGACCCACGGCTCGCCGGTGAATATCTCCGGCAAATGGTTCAGGGTCGTGCCGTACGGGCTGCATCCGGACACGGAGCTCATCGACTACGATGCGGCCGAGGCGCTCGCGCGGGAACACAAGCCGAAGCTCATTCTGGCCGGTGCGTCCGCATATTCGCGGGTCATCGACTGGAAGCGCTTTCGCGCGATTGCCGACGGCGTGGGCGCGCAGTTGATGGTCGACATGGCGCACTACGCGGGACTCGTCGCCGCCGGCGTCTATCCGTCGCCGGTGGGCATCGCCGATTACGTCACCAGCACGACGCACAAGACATTGCGCGGCCCGCGCGGCGGCTTTATTCTCGCCCGGGGAGAGCACGAAAAGGCGGTGAATTCCGCGGTTTTCCCCGGACTCCAGGGCGGCCCGCTGATGCATGTCATCGCAGCGAAGGCCGTGGCCTTCGGCGAGGCGCTGCACCGCGATTTCAGCGTTTACCAGGAACGCGTGCTCGAAAACGCGCGCGTGCTCGCCCGGGTGCTCTCGGATCGCGGGCTGCGCATCGTTTCGGGCGGCACCGATTGCCACATGTTTCTGGTCGATCTGAGGCCGAAGAAAATAACGGGCAAGGACGCCGAGGCTGCGCTGGTCCGCGCGCACATCACCGTCAACAAGAACACGATTCCCAACGATCCGGAAAAGGCGTTCGTCACTTCCGGCATCCGCATCGGCAGTCCGGCGATCACGACGCGCGGATTCACCGAGATCGAATGCGAGGAGCTTGCGCATCTGATCGCCGACGTGATCGATGCGCCGAATGACGAGGCGACTCTGGGGAAGGCGCGCGCCAGCGTCGCTGCGCTGACGCGCATGTACCCGGTCTATTACACGTAAGGGCGGCGGGACGCGGCCCTGGGCATTACCCATTTCAGTGGCCTACACTCCGCCATTCCCGCGAAGGCGGGAATCCAGCGTCTTGCGTCGTACGCCCCTGGGTCGTTAGCCTTGCGGGGACGACGCCGAGTGAATCGAGGCACGCGATGAAATGCCCGTTCTGCGGCAGCAGCGAAACGCAGGTGATCGATTCGCGGGTGTCGGAGCCCGGCGATTCGATCCGCCGCCGCCGCCGCTGTCTCGACTGCCAGAAACGCTTCACCACCTACGAGACCGTCGAGCTGCGCCTGCCGCAGGTCGTGAAAACCAACGGCAATCGTTCCGATTTCGACGCCGACAAGATCCGGGTCGGTTTTGCGCGCGCCTTGCACAAGCGGCCGGTGCCGACCGAATATGTCGACGCCGCGATCGATCGCATCGTCCAGCAGGTGCTGTCGCTGGGTGAGCGCGAGATTCCCTCGCGCCAGATCGGCGAGATGGTGATGCAGGAGCTGCACAAGCTCGACAAGGTCGGCTATATCCGGTTCGCGTCGGTGTACCGGTCATTCCAGGACGTGTCCGATTTTCGCGACGCGCTCCGCGAAGTCGAGACGCCGCCGGCCGCGGCCAAGCGGCCGCGCCGATAGCGTGGGCGAATTCTCGGAAGCCGATCGCGCCTTCATGGCGCGCGCGCTCGAGCTCGCCGCGCGCGGCCTTTACACGACAACGCCGAATCCGCGGGTTGGCTGCGTGATCGCGCGTGACGGCGCCGTCATCGGCGAAGGTTTCCACGAGCGCGCGGGCGAAGCGCATGCCGAGGTGAACGCGATCAAGGACGCCGCGCGCCGTGGCGCGGATCCGCGCGGCGCGACGATGTACGTCACGCTCGAGCCCTGCAACACGCAGGGCAAAGGGCCGCCGTGCGTCGACGCCGTGCTCGCGGCCGGTGTCGCGCGCGTGGTCGCCGCGATGACGGATCCCAATCCGAGCAAGGCAGGCGGCGGGCGACGATTGCGCGCGGCGGGGATTGCCGTCGAGATTGGCCTTTTGGAGCACGCGGCGCGGGAGCTCAATCCCGGGTTCCTGTCGATTCTCGCGCGCGGCCGTCCCTGGGTCCGCACCAAGCTTGCGGCGAGCCTCGATGGCCGGACCGCGTTGATCAACGGGCAGAGTCAATGGATCACCGGGTCGGAGGCGCGCGCCGATGGCCACGCGTGGCGCGCCCGCGCGTGCGCGATCCTGACTGGCATCGGCACGGTGCTGCAAGACGATCCGCGGATGAACGTGCGCGAGGTGGCCACGACGCGACAACCGCGCCGCGTGATCGTCGACCGGCATGGGCAGACGCCCGCTTCGGCGCGCATTCTCGACGGCGGCGGTGTTCTCATCGTGACCGCGGGGGAACGCAATCCCGCGTGGCCCGCAACCGTGGAGGCGCTGTCGCTGCCCAATGCCGAAGGGCGGGTCGACCTGGCCGCAATGGTCAAAGCGCTCGCCGACCGCGAGATCCTCGAGTTGCACGTGGAAGCCGGCGCCAAGCTCAACGGCGCGTTGCTCGATGCCGGGCTCATCGACGAAATCCTGCTGTACGTCGCGCCGAATGTATTCGGTGACCCGGCGCGCGGCCTGTTCGAGCGGGCGGCACCACTGGCGGCGCTCGCGGGTGCCAATGCATTCGCATTCCACGACGTGCGGCGCGTTGGCGCGGATCTGCGCATCGTCGCGCGCCGCACCGGAACGGCGGTCGGCTGATGTTCACCGGCATCGTGCAGATGGTAGGCAGGATCACGGCGGCGACGCCGCGCGCCGAGGGGTTGCGGCTGGCCGTGGACACCGGCGTGCAGGACATCGGCGACGTTGCCGTGGGCGACAGCGTGGCGGTCAATGGCTGCTGCCTGACCGTGGTCGAGATCACCGGGGCAACGTTACAGTTCGACGTGTCGGGCGAGACGCTGCATTGCACGACGGGGCTGGACCGGTTGGGCGACGTCAACCTGGAGCTGGCGTTGCGCTTCGGCGATCGCCTGGGCGGTCACCTGATGTCCGGGCACGTCGACGGCGTGGGCACCGTGACGAGCTTTGCCTCGGTCGACGGCGATGCGCAAGGCAGTGTTCGCGTGCTGATCGCAGCCCCTGCGGAGCTCGCGCGCTTCATCGCGCCCAAGGGTTCGATCGCCGTCGCCGGCGTGAGCCTTACCGTCAACGAAGTCGATGGCGCGTCCTTTTCCGTCAACCTGATCCCGCATACACTGGCGGTGACGACACTGAAGACGCTGGCGCCGGGCGCCCGGGTCAACCTGGAAATCGATCTCGTCGCCCGCTATGTGGCCCGCTTGCACGATTACGCGGCGGCCACCGACGTCGACGCCAACGACAAGCCGAAGGAGGCACGATGGACCTGACCACGCTGGAACGGCTGCCGCTGTGGATCGGCGGCAACGCGGTCGCCGCGCAGACCAAGCGCTACGGCGAGATTACCAATCCGGCGACGGGCGAAGTGATTCGCCACGTCCCGCTGGCCAATGCCGCCGACATCGACGCCGCCGTGACTGCCGCCGCGGCGGCGCTCCCGGGCTGGCGCGTGACGCCGTCGTTGCGCCGGGCGCGAATCCTCATGCGGTTCCGCGATCTCATGGATTCGCACCGCAAGGATCTCGCGAAGATCATCACGCAGGAGCACGGCAAGACGCACGCCGATGCGGAAGGCGAGGTCACGCGCGGCATCGAGGTGATCGAATTCGCCACCGGCATCCCGCACTTGCTGAAGGGCGAGTTCAGCGAGAATGTCGGCACCGAAGTGGACAGCTTTTCGCTGCGACAGCCGGTCGGCGTGTGCGCGGGCATCACGCCGTTCAATTTTCCCGCGATGGTGCCGCTCTGGATGTTTCCGGTTGCCATCGCATGCGGCAACACATTCGTGCTGAAACCGTCCGAGCGCGATCCGACGCTGTCGATCCGCATGGCCGAGCTTCTGAAGGAAGCAGGGTTGCCCGACGGCGTGTTCAACGTGGTGCATGGCGACAAGGAATCGGTCGACGCGTTGCTCGCGCATCCGACGGTGAAGGCGATCTCGTTCGTCGGCTCCACGCCGATCGCCAAGTACATCTACGAGACAGGTGCGCGCAACGGCAAGCGCGTGCAGGCGCTGGGTGGCGCCAAGAACCACGCGGTCGTCCTGCCTGATGCGGACCTGAGCTTCGCCACCGAGGCGATCATCGGCGCCGGCTATGGCTCGGCCGGCGAACGCTGCATGGCCATTTCGGCGATCGTCGCCGTTGGAGAGGCGGCCGATCCGCTGATCGAACGGCTGGCCGAGCGCGCCCGTCGCGTGACCGTCGGCCCCGGCGACGCTCCCAACATCGAGATGGGTCCGGTGATCACGTGCGCCGCCCGCGATCGCATCGCCGGATATATCGATCGCGGCGTCGAGGAGGGCGCACGGCTGGTCGTCGACGGACGCGGGCTCTCGGTGGCCGGGCACGCGGACGGTTTCTTCGTCGGGCCCACGCTGTTCGATCATGTCACGCCGGCGATGGCGATCTACCGCGACGAGATATTCGGGCCGGTGCTTTCGGTCGTGCGGGTGGAGTCGCTCACCGACGCCATCGCACTGATCAACAACAGTCCCTACGCCAACGGCACGGCGATCTTCACGCGCTCCGGTCACGCGGCGCGCCGCTTCCAGCAGGACGTGGAGGTCGGCATGATCGGCGTCAACGTGCCGATCCCCGTGCCGATGGCGTTCTTTTCGTTCGGCGGGTGGCGTTCCTCGTTGTTCGGTGACTTGAACGTCCATGGCATGGACGGCGTGCGGTTCTACACGCGCGGCAAGACGCTCACCACCCGCTGGCCGGATGACGGCAGCGCGGCGCCGGGCTTTCACATGCCGATGATGGGCTGATCTACTGTGTGACCAATTTTCTCCGTCATTCCAGCGAAGGCGGGAATCCAGCGTCGTCGATCGAACGCCACTGGGTCCCCGCTTTCGCGGGGACGACGCCAAGTTGAATCGACGCGGTCGTGCGTTTCACAAAGCTGAGTTGCACGCGCCGATGACGAGCTCACCGCCAACTGCTCCTCGGTGGACCCGCCAGCACTAGCGCTTGCGCGCGGCCACTTCCGCGCGAGCTCCCTCGATCCAGAACACGAATTCGAGGATCGTCCAGTAACGAACCGGACTGCCGTCGGTCTCCGCCGGGCTGAAGCGCGTGGCTTCCAGCGCCTCGCTCACCACGGGGCCGAAGACCGGATCGTTCGGCACGATCGACTTTTCGACGATTTCGCCGCGTTCGTCGATGATCAGGATCGCCGCGATGCGGGCCTGCGCACGGGACTCGATCGCGGCGCGCGGATAAGAAAGCACGGGCGGGGTCGTGAGCTGCGGACGTCTCGCGGGCCGATCGGGGAAAAGTTGCGCGAGCGCGGTGGCGTAGCGCGCGCCGACTTTCGCCGGGTCCAGAATGACACCCCCCGTCACGCTATGGCGAGGGTCGACTGCCCCCGGTGCGACGGAAGCGCCCGCCGTCGGCGCGCTTTGCGCGGCACCGACGGGGCCCGGTGGCTGGACTCTCGGCGGTTCGGCCGGCACGACTTCTTTCGCCGCCTCCGCCGGCTGCGTGATCAAAACCTCCGGGGCGGTCGCTTCAGGCTGCGTCGCGGCCTCCTGCAATACCGCCTGCAGAACGACCGATCCCCAACCTGTGGGGGAACTTGGCCGAATTAAAAATTGCATCCCGAAGGCGAGCAATACCGCGTGGAATAGCAGCGACATGGCGATCGCCACCGAAAGGCGGCGTTCCGCGTCGGCCTGGCTGCGCCGACGAAAGCTCTCGACGCTGAAGATCTTCCTGCGTGGTCGATTCACCGGATGCTCAAAAGCAACGGCCGCCCCGCGGGTGCGGAGCGGCCGCCTGTTGGAGCTCGGACGATAGCGCGGATGCTACTGGCCGAGCAACCGCCACGACATCCGGTGGGCGAAGAAGTTATCCGGATTCTTGATCTTGTAGAAAATGACTTTGCCCGTCGTGCCGAGCGTGACCGCCACCCGGAGGTCGGGGCCGGTCTGGCTGCTCGCATTCTGGCTGAACGAGACGATTTCGATACCCACGCCGCCTTCGGGCGAGTCAATGCTGGCGACGATCGTCTTGCCGGTCGGGTCGGTCGGGTCGAGCAGCAGCGAGGAGCCGTCCGAGAACTGGCGTACGTACAGCGTGGCCGGCTGGCCGGTCAGGCAGGGGTCCTGCTGCGCCGAAGTGCCGACGTAGGCGACAACGGAGACCGCCGCCACAGTCGGTGTGACGATCCGCTGTCCGGCAGGCAGGTCTTCGAACCAGCCGTTCGCCGGTTTGGCCGCAAGACCGGTCAGCTTTTGCGCGCCCACGAGCTCGACCAGGTCGGTGCGCGGCGCCAGCGTCGAAGCAAACACCTTCGGCGCATTCGCGGTGCCATCCCGAATCGCATAGAACGTCTGGCCCTGCGTGTCCGCCGTGTCAGTGTCGTCGAGCAGGCGCCCCGTGCCGACGAATACCCACCGATCGACGCCGTTGTTGAGATCGATCTCGATCTGCGGTGGCGTAGTCACGGGTTGTGCCAGGCCGCTTGTTGCGTCGGTGAGATGTGCGATCTCCTGCACTGTCCAATTCGCCTCGACAGGATCGGATACGTCGAACCGCCAGAAGTGGCCGTAAAGGTCGCCACCGTAGATCTGCTCGACTATCTGGTTCTGGTAGTCCTTCGTATAGCCGGCGATATACGCGAGTCCGGCGGGATTGCCTGCGTTGCCGAACCCCGTCGACATCGTGTGAAGCAGCGTCCCGTTGATCGCGTCGATGAAGAACACCTTGCCATCGCCATCCGCGCTGTTGTAGCCCGACGGCACGATCACCAGCCATTTGCCGCCGAAGGCATGGGACTTGGTGATCATCGGCTGTGCGTAGGTGTAGCCGAGGTTGGCGTCGGTGAACTCCCACAGCACCTGCTTGGCTGCCGTCGCCTCGTCCTTTACTGCACCGGGATCGGTCACATCGATCGCGTAATACGACTTGCCGCCCTTGCCCATGCCGCCGACGAGCAGCGAGCGCCAGTCGCCGCCGGGCGTTCCGACGGCGAAGTTGGCGTCGACGATCCGCGGCGTCGAATCGACGTAGAAGTGATGCCGGAACGGCGGCAACGCTCCGTCCTGGTACGCGAGCGCGCCCAGGCCCGTGTTGTTGGCACGGTAAAGAGGATGCGGAATATAGGCCCAGCTCTCGTTTCCGTCCGCATCATCGAACGCGTGCACCATGCCTTCGTTGGCGCCGACGTACACCATCGGCTTGCGGGCAGCGAACGCCAGCTTGAAGGCTGCGTACCCCGCGTCATTGACCTCCTGATACGGGGCCTTCGGCACGCCGACGTATACCGGGCGCGAATCGACAATGTCGCCCAGGAAGTTCTCGCCGATCGTGCAAGAGGAGCGGACGCGCAACTGCCCGAGCTTCGTGCCCTCGTTGGTCGCGTCGCCACGCAGCCATGACAGCACCTTCAGGGCCTTGGCCGCCTTGCCCGGCGCGAGCGAATCGAGTTGCGCGGCCGACAGGTTGCCGGAGGTGAACGGCACGGCCTTGGACGCGTCGTCCATCGTCACGATGCGGCGCTCGGTAAACCACGGTTGCGGGACCGCAACCGATGGCAACAGCTTCGTGCTGAGCATCGCGGACGCCTCCCAGATCGGGGGACCTACGACCTCCAATCCCGTTACCGGGTCAATCTCGATCTTCGCAAGGCTGCCACCCCAACCCGGCTCGAACTTGGCGCGGTACACCCACTTGTTCGCGCCGGACACGATCGAGCTCTGGAAGCCGGCGCCGGCGTGAGCACCGGACTGGTTCACGACGTCCTGCAGGATCTGGCCCATGCCAAGCTTCAGCTCGTCGGCCGAATCCGCGTTGACGAAGCGTCCCCGCCCGTTCTTCGCCGCGTGCCAGAGGTCGTCCACACCCGATGCGTCGGGTTTGTAGACCTTCGGTTGCGGCTGCGGCCAGACGAGTCCGCCGGCGGCAATCTGCGTTTCGGTGACCGACTGGTTGCCCGCCGGCAGGATGCCCTGCGTGCCGAGCGACATCGCAGCGAAGTTCAGGTGCTGCCAGCGCGCGGGATCGACACAGCTCTCGGAGACATTGTTGATCTCGTTCGGCTGCCCTACAGGACGCAGGTCCGTCACCCAGTAATTCATCGCGTAATCCGATGCCGAGTCCGACGCCTTGCCGGCCGGATCCTCGCGGTACAGCGGAGGCCAAGCGTTCCCTGGTACGAGGCCGGCGATCGGATTGGTGAGGTAGTCCGGATAATTCGGAACCTTGTCGTCCTGATCGCCTACCGTCGTGCCGGGCAGCTGGGGCTGGTTGGTGAACCCGTCGGTGAACAGCATGTGCCAGTTCTTCTGGCACGACAGGATGATCGGGTCAGCGCCGGACAGGCCCTTGGTCACGCCCTTGTTCAGGAAGAACTCGCCGATGCGCATCATCGCGTCGAGGTTCGGCGTTTCCATCTGGAGCGGGATCCCGATCGCGGACAGCTGCGTCCACCACTTCAGCTTCTGCGCGGCGTCGAAGTCCTTGATATCGACGAACTTCGCCGGATCGGGCGGTCCTGCATGTGTCGGCCCCGAACCCGCGCTGTTCGACAGCGTGTGCAAACCGACGCGATACTTGTTGTTGAGCTGCGTGAACGTGAGCGACGTGACGGTCTTCACCGCCTGGATCCGCGTGCGGTAATACGCGAACCAGTTGGCGTAATTGGTCATCTCCTCGTCGAACGTGCGCTGGACCAGGTTGCCGTCGGGATCGAGGCCGTGGTTGTAGACGGCGACGTTCCGCTTGGTGATGTCGAGGTCGACGCGCGCGAACGCTGCGACCGTACGTCGACTCGCGTCGTCAATCCCCGGGACGCCGCCGAACGGATAAAAGCGCGGATATATATGCGTCGAGTCGCGGAACGCCTGGCATGTCCCGGTCTGGTTGGGCGGCGGCGGGCCCGCGGTGCCGTAGTTCTCCCATTTGTCGCCCGAGCCGATCGTAATGAACTTGTCGCACCACTCGACGCTCGTCTTCCAGTAATGGCGTGGCGTGGCTTGCCAGTGGTCGGTGGTCGTGCAGGCATCCGGCCCGGTGCCGTTGGTGATCGGCGTGAGGAACAACCCGGAAGGATAGTCATACGCGCCGCTGGTGTAGGCGCCGGCCGCCTTGTTGTTGCGGCGGCAGACGAGGCCGGCGTTCTCGGCGTCATTGCGCAGCGTAGCCGTAAGCACGCCGCCAACCGAGCCCGTGCTGCAAACTGCCGCGCTTGGCGGAAGCGGGCCAGCCTGTTGCGGGCAGCTCGCGTTGGACGTGCACTGCGCCTGGGTGACGCTGCACTTGCCGATCGCGGGACAGTTGACGAGGTCGACGCCCGGCGTCGTGCAGACCTGGTTGGTGCCACTGCATATGCCGGACGTCGGCGGACATTGATTGTTGTTCTGGCAGCTCGCGCCGTTGGTGTTGCACATGCCGACCTTCGGGCAGTCCTGGTTGACGAGGCACTGCGTAATGTTGTCCTGGCAAATACCTTTTCCGCAGGCGGCGTTCGAGCCGCACACCGCGCCGCTGTTGCTACACGTACCGTTGGTCAGGCACTGGGCGGCGCTGGTACAGGCCTGGTTGTTCAGCGCGCCGGCGCCGGAGCATTTGCCCAGGGTCGCCGGGCACTGGCTGCTCAACGTGCAAGACGCGGCAGGAAGGCAGTTCCCACCACCCGGGCAACCACCATTGTTGACGCAGGAGCCTCCCGCATTCGTTCCTCCGGAGCAGACGCGCGTCTGACAGAGGCCGCCGGTCAACGGGCACTGGCCGTTGTTTTGGCACACTGTGGAGCCGTTGCTGCACAAGCCGTTCACCCCAGGGCACGTGCTGGCGTTGTTGCACACGGCGAACGGGGCATTGTTGCAGTTGCCCGGGCAATCGATGTCCAGCAGGCAGATCGCATTGCCGTTCTGGCAGTTCCCGGACGCGGGGCATTGCAGGTTATTGGTGCAGACCTGGTTCGTCTTGCTGCAATGTCCGCCGATGACGGCGCAGTCGCTCGAAAGCGAGCAGAGCTTGCTGTCGAGGTTGCACTGGCCGACGGGACCGCAATCCGATGGCTGCATGCAGGAAGCCTTGTTGATGCTGCAGGCGCCCGCCAGCGTCGGACACTGCGCATTGTTCGTGCAAGCGGCTTTGCTGACGCTGCAGGTGCCAGGGTCGGGTGTGCATACTGGCGCGGCACAGTTGGCCACTGGGGTGCAGGGATTTTCCGGATCGGGGGGCAGCAAGTTGCAACCCAGCGGGCTATACGTGACTGGGCCGCAGACCGGCGGAGCGCAGGTCTGCGTGCCGGGGAGGTTGCAGACCTGGGGGAACGGTCCGCTGCACACCTGCGCGTTGCTGTTGCAGACCTGGTTCGTGCCGTTGCACTGCTGTGCGCTCGAGCCCAGGCATTTCCCGCCGGTGCACGTCGGCCCGACATAGCCGTTGCACACGCCGGCGCTGCCTTGGCAGAGCGGAGGCACGTATCCGTTGCAGGTGCCGGTAATGAGGCCATTGCAGGTCGGCACATTCGAGCAGTTCCCGTTCACCGGGTTCTGACACAGTCCAGCGGATGCGCTGCATGTCTGGGCTGTAAGGCCATTACACGTCTGGACGATCGGAGTCCCGGTTTGCGGCCACAACGGGCTCGTCGGATCGCACCAGATGATGTTTTCGTTTTCGTAGAAGTACTTCGGATCCTTCGCCGCGCCGGACGACCACGAGGCTTTGAGCCCGGTTCCCGTCAGCGTCCCGTTGAGCGTGACTTTCTGCGCCGCGTACGTGAATGACGTCGCGGTGGCTGGGGACGGGCTAAGCGCATAGCCCACTGGCGCCCACGGATAGGTGTAATCGAGGCCGTCTTCCGCGGGCACGGTGCTGAACGCCGCCCCGCCGCTGCCGTTCACTCGGCAGATGTTGGTATTGGTGGAGGAGCCGAGCGACCAGTCCGAATTGCACCAGAGTCCCAGGTTGACCTTCGCGGTCAAGTCGACGTAGACGACCGTCGGCGCCCACGGGTCGGCCGGGACTTTGGTCCAGGTGCTCGTGTTGGCGTCATCCATTTGCTTGTAGCTCGCGCCCAGGTCATCGACCGGTGGCGCGTACGTGAGGAGCGGATCGTAATAGAGCGCGTTCAATGCCGCGTTGTGCGCCGGCGCGGGCCAGAACTGCCAGTACTCGTACGGCTTGAGCGAGTTGGGCCAGCTCGCCGCCGGACCGAACGGATAGCTCGCGATACCAGGCAGCGCGCCCGGATCGATCCCTTCCGAACAGGTCGGCGGCGCGCCCGGATAGCATCCGGCGCCCGGGCCGCTCTTGCCAGGGGCAACGGCGACACCGTCACCGTGAAAGATTGCGCTATCGAACGCTTGGTAAGGTGCGTTGAACTGCTGGAAGATGTAGCCGGGCGAAAAATACTTGCCGCCCCCGACCAGCGTGAAATCATTCGCGGCGCCGGCGATGCCGCACTTCGACGTCGCCGCGCCAAGACCGCCCCGGCAGAAGAGGCTCGTCGCGACGTAGTCGGGCAGGAAGTCGAACAGCATCGACGTCGAGTCGTCGACGGTCAGGACGATGTTGGGCGTCGCCTTGGTGGTGATGTCGAGCGGCTGGTCGGCAAGCAACGTCACTGCCCCGTACGCCGGTGAGAGCGGACCGATCGCGATCAGCCCCGTGAGCAGTGCGGCAAGCACGCGCCGGAACGGCGAATGGGCGGGGTAGGTTGTTGTCATGTTGTTATCCTTTTCATGCACGGACGGGGCCTAGCGCAGGTCCGCCTGCAGGAAGGAAGCCGTGTTCTTGGGTCCGTCGACGCGGACCGTCACGCGGTAGAACGGCACGGGGGGAAATTTGATGAGGTCCGGATCGTTGACCGTGGTGCCCGGCGATTGCTTGGGCGGCATCATGTCGCACCATGTGAGCGCGGCAATTCCGTCGACCGGCTTCACCGCGCTCTTGTCGTCACACATGCGCTCGATCACGTAGGTGATCACGTTGTCGGCGTCGTCATTGAGCTGGACCGTGAGCTTGCGGGCGGCTTTATAGGTCTGGAGGTCAGCGGGCACGCCGATCTTGTTGTCCGTCCGCTTGAATGTTGCGTAGTAGTTGAGGGTCGGATCGTCCTTGGTGAGATCGGCGACCGTCGGGCCGCCGTTATTCGCGTCCGCGAACAACGACGCCGCCGCCGCCTCGACGGCGAAGTTGGCGGGGAGTATCGACGACTGCCGGAACGCGAGGTTGCCGACCGCGGTGTTCGTCGTGTCGACCGACCGGATGAGCGCAATCGCGGCCAGCGTCATCGCGACCATGACGATGAGCGCAATGAACAGCACGATGCCGCGCTGCCGGCGAATCGCGATGCGACCGCGGCGATGGGAGTGGCGGCGAGCGATCACGATAGCTTGTTCCAGATCTCGTTACGCAGCGGGATTACGCTTTCGTATACGCGGTAGCGCCAATTGCCTGCTGGCGCAAGCGTCGCGGCGATCGTTCCGGTGACGGTTCCACCGAACATCGTCCATTTATAGTCGCCCAGACCCCTCTCGAACTGCTCACCGCGCACGATGATGCCCATCCGTATCACCTTGATCTGGTTCAGCGTGGCGATCGGTGTAGCCGCGGCCAGCAGCACGGCCGGCGCCCATGCGCCGGTGGCGGTGACCCAGGTATCGAACATCCCGTCGCCATTGGTGTCGATGCCGTACTGCACTTTCATGTTGACGATGTTCGATGCGAGTGGGTTGGGCGCTGCGGCCGAGAGCGCGCCCGTGTTGTCGAGCAACTGGGTGCTGCGCAACACGCATGGCGTGAAGGGCGGGGTGGCGGACGCGCACGGGTTGTTGGTCACTTCCTCGACGATGTCGTAGGAAATCTTCTGCGCATCGTCGGCGGCGCCCATGTTGAAGACGGAATACGGCGTGGTGGCCAGTGCGGTCCCCGTGTAGGAGAGCTCGACGCAACCTTGAGCCGCGAGGCAAGCGGCAGTCACCGACGGCACTACGCTATCGACCCTGGCGGGCTCGCATTTACCTGGTATCGCTGCGTTCGGCGACTTCTCGATGGCTACGATCAGGTCTTTCCGTTCCGTCGTATTTGGGAGCGGATGGAATCCGTTCGGGCTCTGCACTACATACTTTCCGACGGATGACGTGATGGCCAGCGCCGGCGCGATGATGTTCGTCGAAGTGCTGTAGTTGACCAGGAACGAATCCGGCGTATTGGACGCGCCACTGTCGAAGATGAGGACAGGGATCGGCCGCCACGACTTGGCGAAACGCTTGGTCAGGTTGGGCTCGGCGGCCTGGTCCTCGCACGAGGCGAGATCCATCGCTGCCGCGGCAAGCGCGCTGCCCGAATTGGCAAGCTGCTGTCCCAGCACGAACGAGGCAAGCAGGCCATTCACCTGGGCCTCGCCGATTGACGTCGTGTTCCGCTTGAACTGTTCGCCGACCGCGAAGACCTGGTAGACGACCAGCATCGCGACGAGCGCGATCACGATCCCGACCATCACGTCGATCAGGCTGAAGCCCTGGTGCCGTTGCCTCATGCAGCTCCGGTTCATCGCAGCGCGCTCACGGGTTTTGGCCGATGACGCCACTGGTCACGTACTGGTGGGGGGTGACTTCGCCGGGCATCATGAACTCCACCTTGATGTTCACATAGCTGCTCTGCAGCGACGGCGCTTTCGCGGCGTCGAATATCAGCTCGGGATCTGCGACCCACGCGTTGCCGAGCTTCGCCTTGACGTCGTTCTTGAACTTTATGTAGCCGGCGCCAGTGCCGAGGACGCTGTCGTAGTTCGTTGCCAGTGTCTGGTAGTCATCGGTCCACATTTCGGACATCACCACGCTCGCCAGGTAAGCCGCCTCCGCCCGGTATTGCGACTCGTTCGTGACGCGCAGCGAATGCGCCTGCAGCCCCACGATGCCGAGCACGCCGAACGCAAAAATCAGGATGCCGATGAGCGCTTCGAGGAGAAAGCCGCCGGCCTGTTGCCGTCCGGTTGGAAGGGTCGTGTTCATCCGTGCCATTCTTTCAGGGGCAAGCCTGTGGTTCCGATGCGGGAACCGCCGGATCGCAGAGCTTGGTGCCGATCGCGCTCGTGCTGTTGGCGATGACGATGCGCAGCGGGCGGCTGGCGGAGACGGCCGGATTCTTGATGTCCAGCAACTCCAGCGATGCGCTGGCGTTGGCGTTGGCTTCGACCCGGCCGAGGCCGCCGAACGTTACGGTTGTGGCACCGCTTGGTGTTTCCGTGAGCGTCGCCTGATTCGCGCCCTGCGTCAGCAGATAGTCCTCCTGGAACAGGGGCGTTCCGGGGTTATCCGGGTCGTCGGTCGTCACCGACCACCCCGTCCCGGTGTACGTAAATAGCGTCGGCAGGTTGCTTCGAACGGCCTGCGCCTGCGCGAGCCGCAATCCGTTGAGCATTGATTCCCCGGCGTTGCGGATGTTCGTATTGGCCATGAATTCGCCGTACATGGGGCCGGCTAGCACGACAAGCAGCACGAAGATCGAGATCGCGATCATCAATTCGATCAGCGAGAAGCCGCGCGAGCGCAGAGCAGTCAGCATTTTTTCAACCGCAGGTGCCGTCTTTGCGGGTAGCCCAGCAACTGGCATTGCCGGTCCAGCCCGTCGCAGTGATGGTGCTCGTCTTGACGTTCTTTTCGTTGATGTCGTAAAGAAACCCCGCCATGCCATTCGCTGCGACTCCCGTGGCCGTCGCGCTGTAGGCCGTAGCGGATTCCGCCGGGCAGGCAACGGTGAACGACTTGGGTGTCGGCCACGTTTTGTCGGCCTTGAATTTGGCGCAGGCGCCGGCATAGGTACGATTGTCGAGGAAGTACTGCTCGTAGCGGGTACGCACTTCGGATAGCGCGGACGTGGCCTCGACGATCTTGCCGCGTTTGACGTAGTCGCTATAGTTTGGCAGCGCGATCGCGGCAAGCACGCCGACAATCGCCACGACGATCAACAGCTCGATCAGCGTGAAACCCGCGCCGCGAATCCTCGGGTGCTGCGTCGTGAACATGGGTATTACCCCTCCTTTTTGGCTTTGGGCATCATACGGGCGGCTCCCTGGCCCGGCGAGGCGGTCCGATTAGAGGTACGCCAGCCGGAACAGACGGTTACGGCGGGTCGGCGTGCCCCGTCGCCCCAGTGACGCGCCGCTGGAGAAGGAGCGGTTACGGACACGGTTGACGGCTACGATCGATCCGGACGCGGCCGCTGTTGGCCAGGACCACCAGGAGGGCGTTGCGGCCGGGCTTGCACACCGTGAACGTGCCCATCTGTAGTGCACCACTCAACAGCCGGGCGTGCCCAAGGCTCGTGAACGAGACGTAATCATCGACCGGGCGATTGGCTTCGATCGTGATGCCTTGCGGCGCCGGCCCTTCCACCCGAAGCAGCACCTCGTCGACGTCGATGACGCCATCCGCATCGTCGTCGGTATGCATCAGGAACCCGTCGTCCCAGCGAACCGTGTCGTCGCATTGACGCCCATCCGCGCTCTTGCACACATTCACGCGATAGCCGTGCTTGACCGCCTCGGTGCGCGCCAGCGTCAGCGTTTGGGCGAGGAGCTGCGCATGGTGGAGGAGCTGCTGCGACGCCATCCAGTCCCGGTAGGCCGGCATGCCGAAGGTCAGCAGCAACGCCGCGATCACGAGTGCGATCAACAGCTCGAGCAGCGACCATCCGCTCCGCCCGCATGCCGTCGTCGATTGGGCGGCACGAGCCGGGGAATTCTTCATCGTCGCCTCCCACCCGTTGGCACCGCGAAACGCGATGTGCGATAGTAGGAAGCGTCAGGCGGCTCGCTGAATTGGACGGACGACCTAGTCCATCCGGATGATTGCCTGGAGTTGCAACCGGCGCTCTGATGGTGGGCGGGGCAGCGAACGAGTCCGGAGATTCGTAGCCGAGCACCTCTTCCATTGACGCGGCGTCGGCAACCGTCCGTGCCCGGTGCGGCGCCTTTGATCGGACGATAGCGGCCACAGGGAAAGGGGCCGCTACCATACGCGCCTGTCAATGGGCGGCGTCACGACCACCCCGGTCGGGCCGCCTGCCAATATCGAACCATGCACGCTCCGGCGGACCCCGGCGGCGGCCAAACGAAAGGAAGTCGACAACAATGAAGACGCGATTCTGGCGCCGCGGCGTCGTAGCGATGGTGGCGGCCGCGCTTTTGACCGGCGGATCGGCCGCCTGGGCCGACATGACCAACGAGCAGGTAAAGGAGCTTCTCAACGAGCTGAAGCTGATTCGCCAGGCGCTCGAGCGCGCACCAGCGCCCGGACAGGCCGCGGGCGCGCCGGCGGCACCACCCGACGACAAGGTCAGCATCGCATTCACGCCAGGGCCGATGTCGATGGGTAGCGAAAAAGCGCCGCTCGTCCTGGTCGAATACACCGACTACCAGTGCCCGTTCTGCCAGCAGTACCACAACTCGGCGTTCGCGCAGATCAAGGCCAATTACGTCGACACCGGCAAGATTCGCTACGTTAGCCGCGACTTCCCGCTCGACTTCCACGAGAACGCGCGGCGCGCCGCCGGTGCGGCACGTTGCGCGGCCGACCAGAACAAGTTCTGGGAAATGCGGCATGCGATGATCGTCAACGCCGACCAGCTCAAGGCCGACCAACTGCTGACCTACGCGGCCAACGTCAAGCTCGACGTGCCGAAGTTCAAGGCCTGCCTCGATTCCGACAAGTATCGTGCGGACATCGACAAGCAGATCCAGGAAGGCATGTCGGCGGGCGTCAATGGCACGCCGTCCTTCGTGCTCGGTCGCCTCGAGGGTGACAAGCTGCAAGGCGTCAGGCTGGTCGGCGCGCAGCCCTACTCTGCGTTCGATGCCAAGATCCAGGAAATGCTGAACGACGCTCCCAAGAAGTAGCGGTTTCGGCTCTCTCTTGAAGGGCGCGGGGTTGCCACCCGCGCCCTTGTCTTTTGCGGCGGCGGAGCGGTGTGCCCTGATCCGGGGCGGCGGGCGGCAGGGCGGTTGACGCCAGATAGTTTAGGATTAAACTATCTGGCGGGCGCCGTCGTTAACCCGCGCTCCGAACCTTTCGCATGCGCATCCTCTGCATCGGCGGCGGCCCCGCCGGCCTTTATCTCGCCTTGTTGCTCAAGAAGGCGGACCCGCGCCACGCCGTGCGTGTGGTGGAGCGCAATCGGCCGTACGACACGTTCGGCTGGGGCGTCGTGTTCTCGGATCAAACGCTGGGCAATCTTGCTGCCGCCGACCCCGAGACCGCTCACACGATTACAGACGCCTTCAACCACTGGGACGACATTGCCGTCCATTTCAAGGGCCGCACGATCACGTCGGGCGGGCACGGTTTCTGCGGCATCGGGCGCAAGCGGCTGCTGAACATCCTGCAGGCGCGGTGCGAGGCGCTCGGCGTCGAGCTGGTCTTCGAGAGCGACGTCACCGACGACGTCGCGGCCGCGCAGGCGTTCGCAGCCGACGTCGCAATCGCCTCCGATGGCCTCAACAGCCGCATTCGCGCGCGTTACGCCGACAGCTTCGCGCCCGACGTGGACATGCGGCATTGCCGCTTCGTCTGGCTGGGAACGAAGCAACGGTTTCCCGCGTTCACGTTCGCGTTCGTCGAAACGCCGCATGGCTGGTTCCAGGCGCACGCGTATCAGTACGACGGCGATACGTCGACGTTCATCGTCGAAACGCCGGAGGAGACCTGGCGCGCGTCGGGCCTCGAGGCAATGTCGCAGCAGGAAGGGATTGCGTTTTGCGAACGGCTGTTCGCGCCGTGGCTCGGCGGCCACGCGCTCATGTCCAATGCGGCGCATCTGCGTGGCTCGGCGATCTGGATTCGCTTTCCGCGCGTGGTCTGCCGCACCTGGGTGCACTGGAACGCGATCGCCGGCCGACGAGTACCGGTGATCCTGATGGGCGACGCTGCGCACACCGCGCATTTTTCGGTGGGCTCGGGGACCAAGCTCGCGCTGGAAGACGCAATCGCGCTCGCCCGCGCATTGCAGGCGCCGGGAGACCTCGCGAAGGCGCTCGAGGCGTATGAAGCGGAGCGTTCGGTCGAGGTGCTGAAGATCCAGAACGCGGCGCGCAATTCGACCGAATGGTTCGAGAACGTCAAACGCTATACGGCATTCGAGGCCGAGCAGTTCGCATATAGCCTTCTGACCCGCAGCCAACGCATTTCGCACGAGAATCTGCGCGTGCGCGATTCCGCCTTCGTTGCGAATCTCGAAACGTGGTTTGCCGACCGCGCGCATCCTCCAGCACATCCAGTGAGCGCCGCCGGGCCGCCCCAAGGCGCGAATCGCGCCCCCGATGGGGGCAGCGCAGCGGCGACAGCCGCAAGCGTGGGCGTCGTACATCGCGCCGCCGGGCCGCCCCAAGGCGCGAATCGCGCCCCCGATGGGGGCAGCGCAGCGGCGACAGCCGCAAGCGTGGGGGTCGTACATCGCG
>Ga0068869_100000123_pt1 | contig 37363 bp, 36 predicted proteins | sample KBSMisM52_FD_64676 | JGI IMG/M metagenome (GOLD analysis project Ga0068869, IMG submission 64676) | Miscanthus rhizosphere microbial communities from Kellogg Biological Station, Michigan, USA - KBS Miscanthus M5-2 | ecosystem: Host-associated > Plants > Roots > Rhizosphere > Soil ... | reverse complement strand
GCGATGCCGAAGTGCCTGAGCAGATGCTCGCCGACCAGATGCGGCGGCTTGCCCGAGGCATTGCCAACGCCGAGATTGACGCTCGGCTCGCGATAGTAGATCGGGTTGAGCTGGGCGTGACAGTCGGTGAAATGCAGCAGGCTGACGTTGCCGAACGGCTTGACGCTATCGTAGAAGGCCGTGCCTTCCGCCAGATCGAGCGCCGCTGCGCTGGTGAGAGGCAGTCCGGCGGCCGACGCCGCCGCGAGCGCCTGGATGAATTCGCGGCGGGTCATCGCGACGACAGCCAGCTCACTGGTTGACGGGCGATTGCGGGTCCATGAGCAGCGCCACGAGATCCTTGACTTGCGCTTCGGTGAGAATCTGGCTGTGGCCGAAGCGCGGCATGTTCGAGCACGCGGAATACGCTTCGGCGTTCCAGATCTTGCCGTACGCGTACTTGCGAATGTCGTCGTTATAGCCGCGGACCTTGCCGAACTGGTACAGCGGCGGACCGATGGTCCCATAGGAGACTTCCGCGGGCGCCAACTGGTGGCATGCATAGCAGTTGCCGCCAACCGGCCCCTTCGGGTCGTCGGAGAATTGCTTGCCGCGGCCTTCCTGCGCGATCTTCTCGCCGTTGCGCCAATCGCCCATCAGCTTGCCGTCGGCTGGCCATTTGATCGCGGCCAGGTTGACCTTCTCGATCTTCTCGGCAACGTCTTTCGGTAGCGGCTTGCCCGCGAATTCGCTGCACGTTTTCTGCGTTTCGTCCTGGTCGAGACGGTCCATTCCGGCCTGGCCGCGCGCCTTGAACGACGCCTTGAGCACCTGCGTCGCCTTGGCGCTGGTCTCCGCGTCGGTAGGCGCAGTCGCGCAGCCGATCAACACGGCCGCCGCGCCGCCGACGAGGGTCCACCCAATGATTCGCTTGTTCATCGCCGGATCCTTCAGCGCTTGATCGCGGGCGCATCGAACGCGGCGCCGTTCGCGTTTTGCGCGAGGAACATCGTCAGCGCGATCGACGCGTCCGACGCGAACTCGAGCTCGGGAAAGCGCTGCTGGCGGAAGCAGTCGTACAACCGCCACTGGAACGTGCGCAGCTCGCCCTGGGACACGCGATAGGCAGGCCAGGTCGTATACGCCTTCTGCGCGCCTTCCTTCGTCGTCAGGTTCGGCAGGTCCTGCAATCGAATCCGCTGGTTGTCCACGCCATGACAGGTCGCGCACGCGAAATCGTGCGAGCCGCCGCGGAAATAGAACATCTTTTCCCCAAGGCGATAGGCCTCCCGCTCCTTCGGATGCGCGCCGGCGACGTTCATCTTGACACCGCGCGATTCCGACGTGACGTAGGCGACGAGCGCCTCCATGTCGGCCTTGTTGTCGGGGCCTCCGAAGGGGTTTTTCTTCGCGTCGGCTTCGCTGAATCCCTGCAGCTTCACTTTGCACCACACGATCCGCGACTCGAGATCCATCACGCGGTCGGCGTCGGCAAAGTAGCGCGGCATTTGCGCGTACGCGCCCTTGACCACGCCGGACCCCAGGCCCAGATCGCATTTTTCGAACGATACCTTGTTCGGGCCGCCCGGTTGCTTCCAGAGCCCCTCGCCGCGCGCCTCCCACAGTTCGGCCGGATTGCCGTCCTGCAATGCGGCGCGATACTTGGCGATCTCGTCGACCGCCGACGACTGCGCGAACGCCACGCCGACGACAAGCGCGAATCCGGACGCAACGGCACCGAGGCGGATGTCCGCCGGGTGATGGTCCCCCCGAAGACGCCTGCGGCGTCCTCCCCCAAGGGGGGCGCCCGCCTTGGGGCGGCCCGGCGGCGGTGGGAGCTTGTTCATTGCTGACCTCCTGAGTTGACGGCTCCGGCGCCGCGCTGCGCGCCGGGCTTTCGGGGATTTGTCGTCGCTGCCGTTACCGGGACGCGATCGCAAGACCCGCGAGTTGTTCTATGCCGCATAGCGGCCGTTTCGTCATGCGATGACCGCTTCGTCGGTGCGCTTGTCGCCGCGGTTGTCGGTCCACGTGATTTGCACCTTGTCGCCCTTGGCGCCGCCCTTGAACTTGAACGACAGGAATGGATTCTTGGCGACGGCCGGTCCCCATTCCGCCGCGAGCACGGTCTTGCCGTTGTAAGTCGCCGTCACGTTCTGGATGAACCACGCGGGAATGGCATTGCCTTGCGCATCCTTGCGCTGCCCGGTCTCCATTTCGTGATTCATGAGCACCTTGACCTCGGTCGAATCGCCGACGACGTTGGCGCGAATTCTCATCGGATCTGCCATGATTTTCTTCCTCAGTTTCCTGTCACCCGCCGCAACCGCCGAGCGTCACCTTGACTTCCTTCGACGCGACATAATATTTGCCGTCGGCCTTGACCAGCGCGTAGATATTCGAGCTCTGGCCCATCTTGACGCGCGTCGACAGCGAAGGCTCCGTGCCGGCCGGAATGGTGAACACCGCGGCCAGCATGTTCGGATTCTTTTCGATCAGGATCGCAATCGACTCGGTCTTCGGAATGGCGCTGGTGACGCCGACCGGCACGACCGCGCCGTTTTCCGCGATGTCCGGCGTCTGGAAGAATGTGATGTCCTTGCTCTGCGCGGGTGCTGCGCCACCAAGCGCCTTGAGCGTTTCGTCCATCGTCTTCGTCTCGAACGCGGCCTTGTTCCACGCATCGGCGGCCAATGCGTCTCCGGACCGCAGCCATCCGGCCGCCGCCACCAACGTCAGCAGCGTGACGCCGCCCCCCGTCTTCAAGACCTCCCTGCGTTGCGTGTTCATCGTGACGCCTCCATTCCGGATAGTTTTCAATATTACCGCCATCCTCCGCGTTTTGGCCGAGTTCGCGGCTATTTGGGTATGCCTGTGCCCGGCCCTCTTTGCCGCATCACGATCCGCCACGATCGCCCGTCGACCTAGGTAATCGCGCGCCGACACGCCCTTCGAGCCTGGGCTTTCGCCCCGCCGCGCTCATGCCTACCGGGCGCCTCCCAGGATCCACTGGACCAGCGCGCGGGCTTCGCTATCCTTGACCTGCGGCTGCGCCGGCATCGCAACGGCGCCCCAGGCGCCGGTCCCGCCAGCTTTGATCTTCCCGACTAGCCGTGACTCCGCACCGGCATCGCCGGCGTAGCGGGACGCCACTTCCCTGAACCCGGGTCCGACCAGCTTTTCGGTCACGCCATGACACGCGGTGCAGGACGCCGCCCTGGCGAGCTCGAGTCCGGACGTGGATCCGCCGGTCGGCTTCGCCGTCGCGATCCTTCCCGTGGCCCCGACGGTGCGGGTCTGATCGGCAAGGTTGCCGTGCTGGTCGCGCGCGTAGTCCGGCATTTCGGACGAAAGGCGCACCACCTGCACGCAATCCTTCATGCACGCGACGTTGTGCGTGTCCGGGGTGCCGTTGCGTCGCATGAACCCATGATCGGTCGTGAAGCCGTTGCGGTTGGGCATTTTTACCTTGGGCAATGAATCCGCATCGAGCACCGCATCCGCGGGAATGATGTCGTTGAGGTTGAGCACGTAGGCGGTGAGGGCATACACCTCGTCGGGTTGCAGCGTCTGTGGCGCATTGAACGGCATCGCCCGATTGATGTAATCCCACAGCGTGGTCGCGTAATTGAGCTTGCTGCCCGTCGTGCGCACGGGCTGGTCGGTCGCGAGCGATCCGACACCGCCGGCGATCTGCAGATAGCTGTTCGATTCGCCGAACGTGCCGTGGCAGCTCGCGCATTTCTCGTCGTAGAGCGCCTGGCCCTGCGCGACCGAGCCGCGTCCCCTCGGGAGCCCGGTGCCGTCCGGCCGCACGTCGATGTCCCAGCCCGCGATTTCCTGCGTCGTCGCCGGTTTGCCGAAGCCGAACTGCAGCGGTGCCGCGGCCATCGCCATCAGCGACGCGCCGACAGTCAATGCGAAAGCGACGCCCAGCGACCGTTCAAAGCACCTGGACATTGCTGACCTCGCCGGTCGCATCGACGCGCCATGTCTGGATGGCGTTGTTGTGATAAATCGAGCGGGTGCCGCGCACGGTGCGCAATTGCCGGATGGTCGGCTGCACGTAGCCAGTCTCGTCGATCACGCGCGATTGCAGCAGCGCCGGGCCGCCATTCCACGTCCAATCGATGCGAAAGCGCGTGAGCGCCTTGGTCAACACCGGCTCCGAAAGGCGCGCCGTGCGCCAGTTGCGGCCACCGTCGGTCGAGACATCGACCCGCTTGACCTTGCCGCGTCCCGACCATGCGAGCCCGGTGATTTCGTGATAACCCCGGTCGAGCAGCACCTGCCCGCCGGAGGGCGCCGTGATGACGCTCTTCGCTTCGTGGATCCACGTGTATTGGCGGTGCTTGCCGCCCGGCATCAGGTCGATGTAGTGCAGCGCCTCCTCGCGCGTGTTCCATGGCTGATCGCCGACTTCGATACGGCGCAGCCACTTGACGCTCGACACGCCCTGCACCCCGGGGACGAGCAGACGCAGCGGATAGCCCTGCTCGGGCCGCAGCATTTCCCCGTTCTGGCCATAGCAGACCAGCACGTCGTCGAGCGCCATCGCGAGCGGAATCGTGCGCGTCAGCGACGCGCCATCGGCGCCTTCGGCCAGAAGATATTTCGCCTTCGCGCGGTCGATGCCGACCTCGTCGAGCAGCGTCGACAGGAGCACGCCGGTCCACTCGCTGCAGGAAAGCATGCCGTGCGAATACTGGACCGTCGGCACCGCGACGTTTCGCCACTCCATTCCGGTGTTCGCGCCGCATTCGACAAAGTGGATGCGCGACACCGATGGAAAGCGGACGATGTCGTCCATCGTGTAAATGCGCGGTTGGGCAACCAGACCGTGGATCATCAGCCGGTGCTGATGCGGGTCGACGTCGGGGACGCCCGCGTGATGGCGCTCGAAGTGCAGCCCCGACGGCGTGATGATGCCGAACAGGTTCTGCAGCGGCGTGAACGCCACCGACGACTGCGGCGTGCGCGTGAGTCCAGGGCTTTCGCGGCGCTTGACGTTCGCCTCGAACCTCGATGGCGCGCCGTACGGCGACGCCAGTATCGGCGCACCCAGCGTGCGGCTCCACTCGGGAACGTGCGGCGGGAGATTCTTGTCCAGGCCGTCGTCCGCGCGCGCGGAACCCGCGGTGTAGGCAGCGACTGCGCCGCCACCAAGCGCGACTGCGCGGCGCAGCAAACCGCGCCGGACGGGATCGGGTGGCGCGCTCGGATGATCTTCCGGCGCCGGCCGAATGTGGCCTGGCTTGCCGTCGTCAGTCAACATCCGCCACTCCTCTGCCTGCTTGCTAGTGCGACCCGGCGAACTGCAGCAGATCGCGCTTCAACGGCTTCTGTTCGTCGATGCGGCTTGCGATCTGCACGCAAACGCTGCGGCAGATTTCCACGAATTCCGGATCGTCGACGCGGTAGTACACGATATTGCCGGCGCGTCGCCGGCTCACCACGCCTGCCTGGTGCATCAGCGTCAAGTGCCGCGACACGTTGGTTTGCGTGGCGCCGGTCGCCGTGACAATCGCCGAGACCGAGCGCTCGTCCTGGCAGATCGTGTGCAGGATCTTGAGGCGGGTCGGCTCCGACAGCAGGCTGAAGTAACGGGCCACCACGGCGAACACGCGGTCGAGCTCACTGCCAGCCGCGCCCTGCGCGCGCGATGACACCGCGGATTTTCCCGCCAATGGACGCTTGGTTGCCTTCATTTGATTATGAGCATAGACGCATAAATAGGGCAAGTCAAATATGGAGGCAAGTCGAATATGGAGGCACAACGGTCGCGCAAATCGCAGGCTGTCAGCGCGCCTGCGCGTTACCGAACGGCCGCGCAGCGGCTCATGATCGGCGCGCTTCCTGCCGTTTCCGGGGGAAAAGCGCGCGGCCGCCCGGAGCTTTCCCTCTGACTGCCTTTCGGGACAAAAACACGCAGCGCGCAGCGCGGAGTGTTTTTGTCACGTCGTCATGGCCGCTGCGTTCAAAAGGCCCACTGCGACCGCCAGCGCGGCCAGAAGCGTGGCCGCGGCAATCTGCCCGTTCTTGATGGCTTCTGGAAAACGCGGCACCAGCTTGCCGACGAGGAAGAACACGACGATCTGGACGATGAGCGCAACGCCGCCCCACGCGACGAGATCGAGCGCCGAGACGCTCTGCGTGACCGCCCGCGCGAGCGGCAGCACGAAGCCGATGATCGCGCCAGCGAGCGAGATCGCCGCAGCCGCGTTGCCCTGGCGGATCAGCCGCAATTCGTTGTACGGCGTCACTGCCAGGTACAGCGCGAGAAACACGGCGAGAAGCGCCAGCGCCAATCCGAAATAGAGGAAGAAGGCCGGCAGCCCCGCGAGCGATTCGGACAGCGTCATCATGGACCTCGTCGAAAGTGATCAGGTGAAATAGTGCGGCACGAAGCGGCTCGTGTTGCGCGTGATCGGGCTCGTATCCTCGCGCAGGCCGATGCCGGCAGGCTCGTCGCCGATGATCCAGGCGCCGATGGTGACGTAGTCGTCGCCGAAGCGCGGGACCGGCGCGTAAGCCTGGTAGATCCTGCCCTCATCGCCATATTCGCCATCGGCGGCGATCGTCGTCCCGCCCTGATGGATGATCACGTTGGCGCCTTCGCGCGACAGCAGCGGCTTCTCGACGTAGTCACCCGCGATGCGTCCTGAATCGAAATACGCCGCCAGCAGGTTCGGATGATCGGGGAAGAGCTCCCACAGGATCGGCAGCAGTCCCTTGTTGGACAGCAGCATCTTCCACGCCGGCTCGATCACGCGCAGGCTCGAGGTGAGCAGCTGGGGACCGAATTTCTCTGCCGCCAGCCACTCCCATGGATAGAGCTTGCAGAGCACGCGGATCTCCTCGTTTTCGTTGTCGACGAAAACACCCGCGGTGGCGTCCCAACCCACGTCTTCGATGGCGATGAAACGCGTCTCGACGCCGCCTTGCGTCGCGACGTCGCGCAGATAATCGAGATTGCCGCAGTCCTCGACGCTGTCCGCCACGCACGTGAAATGCACGGGCGTGCCCGCCGACCAGGTCACGGCGAATGCACGCCAGCTCGCTATGAGCTTTTCGTGAAGGGAATTGAATTGGTCGGCGTCCGGATCGGCGGGGCGAATCTTCTGCTCCAGCCAGCGCCACTGGGCGACCGACGCCTCGAGCAGCGCGGTCGGCGTATCGGCGTTGTATTCGAGGAGCTTCGGCGATCCGTTGCCGTCGTAGGCGAAGTCGAAGCGTCCGAACAGCGACAACTCCTTCGCGCGCCACGAGCGGGCGACGCGATCACGCCACGCCGGTGGTATCGCGAGCGCGTCGAACCGGCTGCGCGTCACAATGTGCTCGACGGCGTCGAGGCAGCGCGCATGCAATTCCGCCGTTGCCGCCTCGAGGGTGTCGATTTCGTCCGCGGTGAACCGATAGCAGCGCGTCTCGTCCCAGTACGTGCCGTCGATCGAATGGTACGAGAAGCCGATCGCTTCGCAATCTTCTCGCCAGTTCGTGCGCGGCGCGATCATTTCGCGAATCATGATGCGGACGACCCATGAGAGCCGAAGCCGCCGCGCGAGATGCTGTGGCCGCCCGAGGACGAACCGCTGCGCCCGGAGCTGGAACTGCCGTGGCTACCGTAGGATGGGCCCCAGTAGTAGCCCGAGCGGCTGCCGTCGCTGCGCCGCGCTTCCTGTTGCTCGCACTCCTTGGGATCGCCCCAATCGGCCAGGCACTCCTCCTTGGACGCGTAGCTGTTGCGCCGGCTCGTCGATGGCGAATCGCCGCAGCCGGACAGCGCCGCGGCTCCAATCAGGACCAGCGTGACGCATGCAGAGGATTTGCGGGGCCGGTGCGCCATGTGGGCGCCATGATAGCGCCCCGCGCCCTGCCTTCAGGAAGTCGCAGTGAGCAAGCTGCCGCGTCAGTGGATTACAGCGCTCGCGAGGAACCGGACCAGCGAGCCATTCTTCAGCCGGAACACGCCCTCGCCTAGCTCTTCGGCGTCTTCGACTTCGGCACGCGTCAGGTCGATCTCGGTATCGCCGCGTCGCGCTTCGAGCACGACATCATCGGCCGACGTGAACTCGTCGGGCACACGCAGATAGCCTGTTTCGAAGATCATCCCGTCGATCACCACGAAATCGGCGCCGGTCATCGTATCGAACAGATTAAGCATTGCTTAAGTCCTCGCGTTACGCGGGGTTGCGCTGCTCGAGCCTCCCCTTGCTTCCGAAATGGGGTCTCACCGGCCCGGCTTCAAGGCTACGCGGCCGCATGGGGAAAGAAACGTGCGAAGTCCACCGACGGGGTGACGGACACCGCCGGAAGGCCTTGCAGGAGCGACGAACGGCGGCTGTAGGAGGGACGGCGGTCAGGCGACCAGAGCACGCACGAAGTTGGGCAGCGCGAACGCGGCGCGATGCGTGTCGCCGTTGTAGAACTGCAGATCGCGCAGGCCCCGTTGCGCGATCCGGCGATCGACCTGCAACGGAGTCATGCCGGTCGGATCGAGCAGCGGCGAACAACACGCCATCATCCACATGCCGCCGTACAGCGGGATCGAGGTCAAGTAGGGCGCGACCACGGGAAAAGCGCCGCGCAAATTCGCAAGCGAGGCGCGGATGCGCTCCGGATGCGCGATCGGGCTCGCGATATGCAGCGTCATCGCCCCCATGGGCGTCAGCCGCGCTGCGCACGCGGCATAGAACTCCGGCGTGTAGAGATTGGTCGACGGTCCGCCGGCGTCGGTCAGGTCGAGCACGATGAGGTCGAACTGCTCGGTCGAGTTGCGCACGTAGGCAAATCCGTCCCCGATCTCGAGCGTGACGCGCGGATCGTCGAACGCGCCGCGATGGACGGTCGCGAGATACTTGCGCGCAATGTCGACGACCGCGAGATCGATTTCGGCCAACGTAACCGATTTGATCGACGGGTGTTTCAGCAGCTCCTCGGCCGAACCGCCGTCGCCGCCGCCGACCACCAGTGCGCGCTGCGGCTGCGGATGCGTGACCGCCGCGACGTGCACCAGGTTCTCGTGATAGAAAAACTCATCGCGCTCCGACGTCATGAAGCAGCCGTCGAGGCGGAACAGTTTGCCGAACGCCACGCTGTCGTGCACCTCCACCGTCTGGAACGGCGACCGGAATTTCTCGAACTGCCGCGACGATCGAACGAAAAAACCCCAATCGTCCGTGAGGAATTCGGTCATCGCGCCGGGCGCGATGTAGCCGGCGGGAAGGGGCGGTTCGCTGTCGTCGGGCCGGTCAACAGGCATCCTTGCCCCCGCGGCGGATCGCCTGGAAGCGCTTGCGGCGCGGCTGGAGCGTGGCTTCGAGCGTGCGAAAAACCTGTTCCGCCTTCGCGGTATTGTCGGTCGTCAGATTGCAAACGTAGACGTCGACGCTGACGAAGCCCGCTTCCGGCCAGGTATGAATGGCGATGTGCGACTCGGCGAGCAGGACCGTTCCAGTCACGCCCTGCGGCTCGAATTGGAAAAAACGCTCACCGACAACGGTGAGGCCGGCATCGCGCGCCGCCTTGACGCACAGCTCGCGCAATGGATCGGCTTGTGTGAATTCCGGCGTATCGGCAGGGCAGCCGTACCATTCGCCCAACAGATGGATTCCCTCCATGCGCCGTTCCCCTCCGCTAGTCGTCGCGCCGATGTTGGTGCTTGTCACGCCGCAAGGCAATTACCGCTGCGGCTCCCCGGCGAATCCCACACGTTCTCCGCCGCGGCCAAGCTATCGATAACATCGCGTGCGGTGAAGCGCTTCGGACGACCATGTTCGCTCTACGAAAAACGTGGAATTATTGCACAATTATGCTGTCCCAGCGATAATTTCCCGTTGTTCTGCAAAGCATTGCCTGTATCGACGCACGGCATCTTCGCGCATTTTCGTATCTCAACCCTTTCCGATCGAAACCATGAACGCTCCTGCGTCCGCGCACGCCACCGACGTTGAACTTGCGAACGCCATACGTGCGCTGGCGATGGATGCGGTCGAGGCGGCCAAGTCGGGACATCCGGGCATGCCGATGGGCATGGCTGAAATCGCGGTGGCATTGTGGAACCGCCACCTGCGCCACAATCCCGCCAATCCGCATTGGCCGAATCGCGACCGCTTTGTTCTTTCGAACGGCCACGGCTCGATGTTGCAATACGCGTTGCTGCATCTGACCGGCTACGACTTGCCGATGGGCGAGTTGCGCAACTTCCGCCAATTGCATTCGAAGACGCCCGGGCACCCGGAGGTCGGCGTCACGCCCGGCGTCGAAACGACGACGGGGCCGCTTGGCCAGGGACTGGCCAACGCGGTTGGCATGGCGCTGGCCGAACGCCTGCTCGCAAGCGAGTTCAACCAGCCGGATCATGTGATCGTCGACCATCACACTTACGTGTTCGCGGGCGATGGCTGCCTGATGGAGGGCGTTTCGCACGAGGCGTGCTCGCTCGCCGGCACGCTCGGCCTGGGCAAGCTGATCGCCTTCTACGACGACAACGGCATTTCGATCGACGGTCACGTCGCGGGCTGGTTCACCGACGACACACCGCTGCGCTTCGCCGCCTACGGATGGCACGTCATTGCCGGTATCGACGGTCACGATGTCGCCGCCGTGGATGCCGCAATTTGCAAAGCGAACGCTGTCACCGATCGTCCGTCGCTGCTGTGCTGCAAGACCACCATCGGCCGCGGTGCGCCGACCAAGGCCGGAACCGAAGCCGCGCACGGCGCCGCGCTTGGCGAAAAGGAAGTGGCGGCGACGCGCGCCGCGCTCGGCTGGACATATCCGCCGTTCGAAATACCCGCCAACATCTATGCGGGCTGGAACGCGCGCGAATGCGGCGCGCTGCTCGAAGCCGAATGGGACGCAAAGTTCGCTGGGTATCGCGCCGCGTATCCCGATCGAGCCGCGGAGTTCGCGCGGCGCATGGCGGGCAATCTCCCCGCGGATTTCCATTCGAAGGCGCGCGCATTCGTCGCGGCGCAGGCTGCGAAAGCAGAGACGGTCGCGACCCGCAAGGCTTCGCAGCAGGCGATCGAGGCTTATGCCAACCTGTTGCCGGAAATGCTCGGCGGATCCGCGGATCTCACTGGCTCGGTGTTCACCAACTGGTCTGGCAGCACCGTCGTCACCCGCGACAAGCCCGGCAACTACGTGAACTTCGGCGTGCGCGAATTTGCGATGAGCGCGATCGCCAACGGGCTCGCGGCGCACGGCGGATTCATTCCGTACGTCGGGACATTCCTCACGTTCTCCGATTACGCGCGCAATGCGTTGCGAATGGCCGCCTTGATGAGGCTGCGCACGCTCTTCGTCTACACGCACGATTCGATCGGGCTCGGCGAAGATGGTCCGACGCACCAGTCGGTCGAGCATGCTGCCGCGCTGCGCCTGATCCCGGGCATGGACGTGTGGCGCCCATGCGATACGGTCGAGACGGCGATCGCCTGGGCGGCGGCGCTCGAAAAAAGGAACGGGCCTTCGTGCCTGCTGTTCACGCGACAGAACGTGCCCTTCGTCAAGCGCGACGACGCGCAAATCGCCACAGTCGGGCGGGGCGGCTATGTGCTCGCCGATTTCGACGCCGCGCTGACCGGCGCGCGCGCGCTGGTGCTTGCGACGGGGTCGGAGGTCGGGCTCGCGCTGGCGGCACGCGACATGCTTGCCAAGGACGGCGTCAACGTGCGCGTGGTCTCGCTCCCGTGCACCAACGTCTTCGACCGGCAGGATGCCGGCTACCGCGAAGCCGTGCTGCCGCGCGGCGTGCCGCGCGTGGCCGTCGAGGCCGGTGTGACGGATTTCTGGCGCAAATACGTCGGCGCCGTCGACGATCCGCATGCGGCCGTCGTCGGCATCGATACATTCGGCGAATCGGCGCCGGCGCCGGTGCTGTTCAAGCACTTCGGCTTCACCCCCGAGCACGTCGTTGCCGCCGTGCGTGGCATCCTGTAGATCAAGATCCTGAATTGTGAACTGAATGCCCGATGAGCGAAGCTTTCATCCGCCCCGCCGCTCCCGCCGACGCCGCCGCGATCGCGCAGGTGCGCGTGGACGCCTGGCGCAGCACCTATCGCGGGATGATCCCGGATGCCTATCTCGCTGCGATGAAAATCGAGGAAAGCACGGCCCTCTGGGACAAGGTGCTCACTGCCGCGCCGAATACCACCAACACGTTCGTGGCCGAGATCGACGGGACCGTCGTCGGTTTCGCGTCGGGAATGATGCTGGCCGAACCGAAGCATGGCCTCGACGCGGAGCTCACCGCCGTGTACCTCAAGGACGGCGCGCAGCGCGCGGGCATCGGACGGCGGCTCGTGGCCGCGGTGGCATCGGCGCAGCGTGCGCACGGGGCGAGCGGTCTCATCGTATGGGTGATTGCCGGCAACAAGGCCGCGCGCGCATTCTACGAACGACTTGCGGCCGAGCTGCTGGTCGAGCAGCCCTTTACCTGGGACGGCATGGACCTGGTCGAGGCCGGTTACGGCTGGCGCGACCTGCCCGCCCTCATCGCGGGCGGTGGCGCGCCGGTTGCATTGCATTGACATTCATTTCCCGCTTATCGGAGAACCAGCATGACCATCAAAGTCGCGATCAATGGCTACGGCCGCATCGGACGCAACATCCTGCGTGCCCACTACGAGGGCGGCAAGAAGCACGACCTGCAAATCGTCGCGATCAACGATCTCGGGAGTCCCGAGACCAACGCGCACCTCACGCGCTACGACACCGCGCACGGTAAGTTCCCGGGCAAGGTCGAGGTCGACGGCGACGCGATGGTCGTCAACGGTGATCGCATCAAGGTGTTCGCCAACCGCGATCCGGCAACGCTGCCGTGGGGCGGCATCGGCGTCGACGTCGTCCTCGAATGCACCGGTCTTTTCACTACCAAGGAGAGGGCCAGCGCGCATCTGAAAGGCGGCGCAAAGAAGGTGATCATCTCCGCGCCCGGCGGCAAGGATGTCGACGCCACGATCGTGTACGGCGTCAATCACAAGACGCTCAAGGCCAGCGATACGGTAATCTCCAATGCGTCGTGCACCACCAACTGCCTGGCGCCGCTGGTCAAGCCGCTGCATGACGCGATCGGCGTCGTCAACGGATTGATGACGACCGTCCACGCCTACACGAACGACCAGGTGCTGACGGACGTCTACCACGAAGACCTGCGCCGGGCGCGTTCCGCCACGATGAGCATGATCCCCACCAAGACGGGTGCGGCGTCCGCCGTCGGGCTCGTCCTCCCCGAATTGAACGGCAAGCTCGACGGCTACGCGATTCGCGTGCCGACGATCAACGTGTCCCTCGTCGATCTGTCGTTCATCGCGGCGCGCGACACGACCGTCGACGAGGTGAACGCGATCATGAAGACCGCGTCGGAATCGGGGCCGTTGAAAGGGATTCTCAACTGCAACACGGGGCCGCTGGTGTCGGTCGATTTCAACCATGATCCGGCGTCGTCGACGTTCGACACGACGCTCACCAAGGTCTCGGGCCGCCTCGTCAAGGTTTCGAGCTGGTATGACAACGAATGGGGCTTCTCGAACAGAATGCTGGACACGACGATGGCGCTGATGGCGGCGAAGTAGCGGCCGCCGGTAGCGGCTTTACGAGGATCCGACGGTGAAGTTCAAACGGCTTTCCGAAGTCGACGTCCGCGGCAAGCGGGTATTCATCCGCGCGGATCTCAATGTCCCGCAGGACGACGCCGGCAATGTCACCGACGACATGCGGATACGCGCGTCGGTGCCCGCAATCAAGGACGCGCTGTCGCGTGGGGCTTCGGTCATGGTGACGTCCCATCTTGGCCGCCCCACCGAAGGCGCATGGAAGGCCGAGGACTCGCTGGCGCCCGTCGGCAGGCGTCTTTCGGAGCTGCTCGGGATTGATCTTCCGCTCATCCGCGACTGGGTCGATGGTGGCGAGTGGCACGCGGGTCTGCAACCGGGACAAGCCGTGTTGCTTGAAAACTGCCGGATGAACAAGGGCGAGAAGAAGAACAGCGATGAGCTTGCGCAAAAAATGGCGAAGCTGTGCGATGTCTACGTCAACGACGCGTTCGGCACCGCGCATCGCGCCGAGGCGACCACTTACGGCATCGCCCGATATGCGCCCGTCGCTTGCGCCGGGCCGCTGCTCGCTGCCGAGCTCGATGCATTGGGCCGCGCGCTCGCCGACCCGAGGCGGCCGCTGGTCGCGATCGTCGCGGGATCGAAGGTGTCCACGAAGCTCACGATCCTGCGCGCGCTCGCGGCGAAGGTCGACGCGTTGATCGTCGGCGGCGGTATCGCCAATACGTTCATCCTTGCCGCCGGCGGCCGGATCGGCAAGTCGCTTGCCGAACCCGACCTGGTGCCGGAGGCGAAGGCGATTCTCGCTGACTTTCCGGGGAAGGTCCCGATTCCCATCGATGCGGTCGTGTCCAAGGAGTTCACCGCGACGGCGAAACCCGGGCTCAAGGCCATCGAGAACGTCGCGCCCGATGACCTGATCCTCGACATCGGACCGACGTCGGTTGCCGCGCTGAAGGTGATCATCGCCGGCGCCGGCACGATCGTGTGGAACGGACCGGTGGGCGTGTTCGAATTCGATGCGTTTGCCGGCGGCACCAGGGCCATCGGCGAGGCGATCGCCACCTCGCCGGCGTTTTCGATTGCAGGCGGCGGCGACACCGTGGCCGCGATCGCCAAGTTCGGCCTGGCCGACAGGATCGGCTACATCTCGACCGGTGGCGGCGCGTTTCTCGAGTTTCTGGAGGGGAAAACGCTCCCCGCGGTCGAAATTCTCGAAAAACGCGCGGCGCAATAATGCGTACCGTCGCGTCGGGCTGAAGCGGGATCCACAAGGAACTCGCTGCATCCAGTCCTGCTGGGCGAGGCGAAAGCCTTGCGCGGCTATTTCGCCAAGAACGAGCGGATTGCCTCGCCCTGCTTCGCGACGTTGAGCACTCCTTCGAGATGGCCGCCGTCACCTTCGATGACGACGACTTCCGCGACACCGCCCTGCGCCTTGTAGCGCTCGGCCGCGCGTTTCGCGAGCTCCGGCGGAAAGATCTCATCGGAGGCTGCCGGCACGAACAGGATCTTCGCCTTCATGCCCTTCACCTCGTCGTCGGTCAGCCGGTAGAGCTGGTTGGCCTTCGCCGTGTAGATCAGCGAATTGCCGTCTGTCGTCTTGGCCCGTGCGACGCCGGTCTTGTTGAGCGTGTCCTCGATCGCGAATGTATTGCTCATCGCGTCGATCGGATTTTTTGCCGGGTCGGCCCATTTGTAGCCGAACGTCTTCTCTGCCCATCCAAACGATCGCGCGGTGATCGTGACGATTTTCAGCGACTGCGCGATACCGTCGACGGGCTCGTCGCGGCCGTAGTAGTCGCCGTTGTTCCATTTCGGGTCGAGCCTGATCGGCAGCGCCCAGACGTCGAGCAACTCGATGACATACGGATGGATGTCGAATCCCGGCCCGATGACGTGCACCACGCGCTCGACGAACCCTGGATAGAGCGCCGCCCATTCCATCGCGAGCATCGAGCCGTTCGACGCGCCGGCGACCGCCTGCAGCTTTTTCACGCCGAGCGAATCCACGAGTGCCCTGTGCACGCGAACCGTGTCGCGCAGCGAGACCACGGGAAACGACATCGCGTATGGTTTTCCGGTGTCCGGATTGACGCTCGCGGGCCCGGTGGTGGTGACGTTCGGGTCCTTGGTGTTGAGATTGGTCAGGTTATCGGCACTGATGACGAAGTACTTGTCGGTGTCGATCGGACGTCCGGCGCCGATGATCGGGTCCCAGTAGCCGGCCGCCGCGTCGCCCGGTTGATACTTGCCGGCGGCATGCGAGGTCCCCGAGAAGAAATGCGGGACGAAAATCGCGTTGTCGCCCGCGGCATTGAGCTTGCCGTACGTCTCGTAGCCGACCTTGACGCCCTTGATCGTCTTGCCGCCGACCGTGGTGTAACTCGGAAGCGAGAAAATCTTCTTTTCGACCGGTCCGTCGTAAGCCGCCGCCACGCCGGCCGCGAGCAGCAGCGCCGCCAGCAGCGCGCGAGTCATCCGATGTGCAATGCGCATGCTTGTCTCCCTCTTGGTTTGCGGCCTCTCACCCTTCCGGCCTGCGGTCATTCTAGCGGCAGACGCATTCCCGCGAAATTGGAATTGCCGTAACATTCCTCAACCATAGCAATTGCAATACAAAGGAAAGTCGTGACCCGCAACACCAAGATTGTCGCCACACTGGGACCCGCGTGCAGCGATCCCGCGGTTCTCCAGCGAATGCTCGCCGCCGGCGTCGACGTCGTGCGGCTCAATTTCTCGCATGGCGCCGCCGCCGATCACGTCGCGCGGGCCCAGCTGGTCCGCGAAACGGCGCAGCGGCTTGGCCGCGAGGTCGCGATCATGGCCGACCTGCAGGGCCCGAAGATCCGGGTCGGCAAGTTCGCCGCCGGCAAGGTCGAACTCAAACCGGGCCAGACGTTCATCCTGGATGCCGAATGCGAGTTGGGCGATGCGACGCGCGTGGGGCTCGATTACAAGGAGCTGCCGCAGGACGTGTCGCCGGGCGCGGTGCTGCTGCTCAACGACGGCCTGATCCGTCTCAACGTCGTGTCGGTCGACGGCCCGCGCATCATCACCAAGGTCGTGCTCGGCGGAACGCTGTCGAACAACAAGGGCATCAACCGGATGGGCGGCGGCCTGACGGCACCGGCACTGACGGCGAAGGACATGGACGACATGAAGGCGGCGGCGATGCTCGAAGCCGATTTTCTCGCCGTCTCGTTTCCGAAGAACAAGGAAGACATGTACATGGCGCGGCAGCTGTTGCGCGCCGCGGGTGGCCGCGCATTGCTGATCGCCAAGATCGAGCGCGCCGAGGCCATCACCTATCTGGACGAGATCATCGAGGCGTCCGACGGCATCATGGTGGCGCGCGGCGATCTCGCCGTGGAAGTCGGCAACGCGTCCGTTCCCGGGCTCCAGAAGCGGATGATCAAGCTTGCCCGGGAACGCAACAAGCTGACGATTACCGCCACACAGATGATGGAGTCGATGATTTTCGCGCCCGTTCCGACCCGCGCGGAGGTTTCCGACGTTGCGAATGCGGTGCTCGACGGCACTGACGCGGTCATGCTCTCGGCGGAAACAGCGGCCGGCAAATACCCGGTCGAGACCGTCGAGGCGATGGCGCAGATCTGCATCGAGGCGGAGAAATACGAAACCGTCGAGCTCGATCGCGATTTTCTGAACCGCACGTTTACGCGTGTCGACCAGTCGATCGCGATGGCGACGCTGTTCACGGCGTTCCACCTGAAGGTCAAGGCGATCGCCTCGCTGACCGATTCGGGCTCCACGGCGCTCTGGATGTCGCGGCACAACTGCGGCAGTCCGATCTACGCGCTGACGCCCAAAGTGGAGACGCAGCGCAAGATGGCGCTGTACCGCAACGTGCGCCCGCTGTTCCTCGAGCAGAGCACCGATCGCGACATGGTCTTGATCGCCGCGGAGGAGCTGCTGGTCGCCAAGGGCGAAGTCAAGCAGGGCGACCTCATCGTGCTTACGATCGGCGAGCCGATGGGTAAATCGGGCGGGACCAACACCATGAAGATTGTCCGTGTCGGGGAGCATCGCTCCTGACACTGGAAATCTCGGTGACCGCTAATGCGGGCGCAGCCCGCGTTAAGTGAGCGAAGCGAGGGGCGGTCACTCAAATTGTCAGAGTCGGTGAACACCGAGCCTGACAATCCCGGCCAACGCGAGCGGAAGCGACCGTCAAGCGAGCGAAGCCGGCGGTGAAGGCTCAGATTGTCCGGCGGCGGGCTTGACGGACCGCCGGTTGCAGCGATGTAACCAGATGGTTAATATCGGCGGATGTCGGTACTCGCCCGCCCCGCCGCCACGCCATCCATCGGGTCAAGGGCGAAACCCGCGCGTCCGACGCGCGATGCGGCCCGTACGCAGGCCGCGATTCTCGAAGCAGCCACGCAGGAATTCGCGCGCCATGGCTTGGGCGGCGCGCGCGTCGATCGCATCGCCGCCCGCGCGAAGACGAACAAGCGGATGCTCTACTATTATTTCGGCGGCAAGGAGGATCTCTTTCTTGCCGTGCTCGAGCGCGCCTACGAGCACATCCGCGGTGAGGAACAGCAGCTGCACCTGACGAATCTTCCGCCCGTCGCGGGAGTGACGGAGCTCGTGGTATTCACGTGGAACTACTTCGTCGCGCATCCCGAATTCATGACGCTGCTCAACAGCGAGAACCTGCACCGTGCCCAGCATCTCAAGCGCTCGCGCAAGATTCGCGCGATGCACTCGCCGCTGATCGCCACGCTGTCGGAGGTCCTGACGCGCGGCGCGCGCGAGGGCGTCTTCCGGCGGGGCGTGGACCCGGTCCAGCTCTATGTGTCCATCGCGGCGTTGGGCTACTTCTACCTGTCGAACAACCACACGCTGTCGACGATCTTCGGCCGCGACCTGCTGGCGGCCAGGGCCAAGGCCGCCCGGCTCGCGCACATCAAGGCGCTGGTGCTGGGCTACCTTCGACCCGACAGGACGTCCGGTTGACGGCGGGCTCGTACTTTGCCCATAATTATTAACCATCTGGTTACATAGCGGCTGAGCGGCTCCAGCCGGCGCGCCGCACCAACAGCCACCAAGCCAAGGAACCATCGATGCGCCCTGCGTTGTGGCACCGAGTCCTGTTCTCCGCATGGACGCGCCCGGTGTTGCTGATCGTGATCCTGCTCGTCGTCTGGGACCTGGCGATCCGCCTGTTCGGCATCAAGCCGTACCTCATTCCGGCACCGGAAGCGGTGGTCCGCCAATTGATCGTCGAATGGCCGAGGCTATGGCGCGAGAGCCTGGTCACGACTTACGCAACGCTTGGTGGCTTCGCGCTGTCGATCCTGTTCGGCATTCCGATGGCGTTGATGATCGCCTATTCGCGGACGGTGGAAAGCTTCGTCTATCCGCTCCTCGTTTTTTCGCAGAGCGTTCCCAAGATCGCCATCGCGCCTCTTTTTGTCGTCTGGTTCGGCTTCGGCATCATTCCCAAGGTCATCTGCGCGTTCATGCTCGGATTCTTCCCGGTGGTCGTGTCGACCGTCGCCGGATTCAAATCGGTCGAGCCCGACATGCTCGATCTCGCGCGCTCGATGAAGGCCTCGAAGCTGTCGACGTTCATGCGCATATCGCTGCCGCAGGCGATGCCGTCGCTGTTCGCGGGGCTCAAGGTGTCGGTCACGCTCGCGGTCGTCGGCGCCGTGGTCGGCGAATTTGTGGGCTCGAATTCCGGCATCGGCTACCTGCTGCAGATCGCCAACGGCAACTTCGATTTGCCGCTGATGTTCGCGGCGCTCACCGTACTCTCGGGGATCGGCGTCCTGCTGTTCGTCGCGGTGGACGTCGTCGAACGCCTGATGATTCCGTGGCACGCATCGCATCGCAACGATTTCACGGCGACCGCCTGATCGGCGCCGGAATACAACGAAGGAGGATTACCATGTCGTACCGCCGCATCGTTTCGCTTCTCGCCGCCGCGCTGTTCGGCGCGCTCGCCGCCTTTCCGGCCGCGGCCCAGCCCAAAGACAAGGCCATCCTGCTGCTCAACTGGTATGTCTACAGCGAGCATGCGCCGTTCTTCCTCGGCAAGGAACGCGGCTATTTCGATCAGGAAGGCATCGACCTCGACATCCAGGAAGGCCGCGGGTCCGGCGTAACGGTGCAGGCTGTCGCCGCCGGCACCGCGAACTTCGGCTACGCCGACGTGCCGACAATGATCAAGGCGGCGGCCAAGGGCGCCCCGGTGATCGCGATCGGCGTAGCGCTGCAGACCTCCGCGATGTCGGTCATGGGCTTTGCCGACAAGAACATCAAGACGCCCGCCGACATCAAGGGCAAGATCGTCGCGGTCACGCCAGGCGATTCGATGTCGCAGATCTGGCCGCTGTTCCTCAAGAAGACCAATATCGGCGAGGGTGACTTCAAGCAGGTGGCGGGCGATGCGCAAACGAAGCTCAACGCCGTGATCAACGGCCAGGCCGACCTGCTGCTCGGCTACGTGATGGACCAGGCGATCAAGTTGCAGGATGCCACGAAGAAGCAGGTCTATCCGATCCGCTTTGCCGACTACGGCGTCAACCTGGTGAGCTCGGGCATCATCGTCAACAAGGAAACGCTCGCCAAGAATCCGGACATGGTCAAGCGCTTCATGCGCGCGGCGACGAAATCGCTCGAGGAAGCGGCCAAGAATCCGGAAGCTGCGATCGATGCGATGCTGAAGGCCAATCCGAAATCGGGCGTGAAGGAGACGGCGCTGGTTGGCATGAAAGCCACCGCCGCGCTGTACAAGGGGCCCGACAATCCGAATGACCGTCCGTTCCGGGTCGGCGCCAAGAACATGCAGGAGTCGTTCATGCTGCTCACCGAGTACGGCGGGCTCGACAAGGCCACGGCCGGCAAGGTCGAGGATTACTACACCAACACATATCTTCCCTAGCGTGTGCCAGGCCGCGACGGATCCGTCGCGGCTTCGCGCTGGATCGGACACTCGCAAGCTGCCATGACTGCCGCGTTGCAACGCGTGCCGGCGCCCGCGTCATCCGCGGCAGCCGCGCGCCCGCTGATACGGCTGGATCACGTCGCCAAGACCTACCGTACCGCCGATGGTCCGGTCGAGTCGCTTAAGCCGTTGACCTTCGAAATCCGCGACGGCGAGTTCATGGCCATTGTCGGGCCGTCCGGTTGCGGCAAATCGACGCTGCTCAAGATGGTGGCGGGCCTGTTGCCCGCATCGGCGGGGACGATTGCGATCGACGGCAAGCCGGTGAACGGTCCTCCCGACGACGTAGGCATCGTATTCCAGAGTCCCGTCCTCCTCGCGTGGCGATCGGTGCTCGAAAACGTGATGCTGCAGATTCAGATGCGCAAGCTGCCGCGCGACCGGTATCTGCCGCGGGCGCGTGACCTGCTGCGGCTGGTCGGCCTCTCGGATTTCGAACGCAAATATCCGTGGCAGCTATCGGGCGGAATGCAGCAGCGGGCGTCGATCTGCCGTGCGCTGGTGCACGATCCTGCCGTGCTGCTGATGGACGAGCCCTTCGGTGCCCTCGATGCCATGACGCGCGAAAAAATGAATCTCGAGCTGCAGCGTATCTGGTTCGAGACGAAGAAGACGGTCCTGTTCATCACGCACAGCATTCCCGAAGCGGTGTTTCTCGCGGACCGCGTATTGGTGATGACGGAGCGCCCCGGCGAGATCGCGGCGATCTACGACGTGCCGCTCGGGCGCCCGCGCTCGCTCAATGTGATGGGCGACCCCGCATTCGTGGGTCTCACCCAGCAGATCCGCAAGCACTTCTATTCGCAGGGAACGCTGGACGCGTAGCTTCCACCGCACACGGAATGAACGCCGCCCCGCGCTTCTCGATCATCGCCGCGCAAGCCTGCGAGCGCCCCGTGCACTTGCGCATGCCGTTTCGCTTCGGCATGGCCACGGTCACGTCGGCGCCGCAGGCGTTAGTTCGCGTGCGGATTCGCCTGGACGACGGACGCGAGGCAGAGGGCGCCGGGGCCGAGCTGATGATCCCGAAGTGGTTCGACAAGTCCCCCGGCAAAGACAGCGACGCCAATATCGATGACTTGCGCGAAGCCGTGCAGGCCGCACGTGCTATGTATACGGCAACCGCGTCTCGTGGGTCGGCGTTCGGCCACACGGTGCGCTGCCACGCCGCGCTGCTGCGGGAAGGCGAGCGCGCGGGACGGCCGCCACTCGTCGCCGGTTTCGGCGGTGCGCTCGTCGACCGCGCGGTGCTGGACGCGCTGTGCGTGGCCATGAACACATCGTTCGTGGCCGCACTCAACGCCAATCTTCCGGGGATCGATGCCGCGCTCGCACCGGATCTTGCCGGCTTTGCCATCGACGCGTTCCTGCGCAGTCTGGCGTTGCCTGCCTCGATCGCCGCGCGCCACACCGTCGGCTTGCTCGACCCGCTCGTGGCCAACGACGCCGCCAATCGCCCCGCCGACTCTTTGCCGTTCACGCTGGCCGAGGTCATCGCGCACTACGGCCATCGGTATTTCAAGGTCAAGCTGCGCGGCAATCCGGATGCCGACATCGCGCGCCTCGTGGCGATCGCCGGCGTCCTGGATGCACTGCCCGGCTATGCGGTCACGCTCGATGGCAACGAGCAGTTTCCCGACGTTGCCGCCGTCAACGCGTTCGTGGCGCAATTGCGACGCACGCCCGCCCTGGGCCGAATGGCCGCCGCCACGCTCTACCTGGAGCAGCCATTGGCGCGCGAAGCGACGCTGGCGGTGCCCGTGCGCGCTCACGAGTTACCGCTGCTGATCGACGAAAGCGACGACACGTACGCCGCCTGGCCGGCGGCCCGCGCGTGCGGCTATACCGGGGTGTCGAGCAAGAGTTGCAAGGGACTCTACAAGTCGATCGTCAATGCGATGCGCTGCGCGCAATGGAACGCGGAACATGGCGCGTCGCACTACTTTCTTTCCGGCGAAGACTTGACGACGCAGGCCGGCCTCGCGCTGCAGCAGGATCTCGCATTGGCTGCCGCGCTCGGCGTCCGGCACGTCGAGCGCAATGGCCATCATTATGTCGATGGCTTCGCCGGGCAAGGTGCGCCGGCAAGCGAGCAGGCAGCCTTTTCCGCCGCGCATCCGGATCTTTATGAGGCACGGGGCGGCAACGTGCGGGTGAACATTCGCGGCGGTGCGCTTTCGTTGCGATCACTGACGGGAGCAGGATTCGCGACCGCGGCGCGTCCCGATTTCGCGCAAATGGCGCCGTTGGCCGGCGCACATCGAACCGCGGTCGCCGTCGGAAGCACCGCATGACCGGCGCGACGCACCCGGTCGGCGTCATCGGCATCGGGCTCGTCGGGCTCGCGTTGGTGGAGCGGCTGCGTGCTGCGCGGATCAAGGTGCTGGGTTACGACATCGATCCCGTGCGCTGCGAGGGGCTGCGCGCGGCGAGTGCCGTCGTCGCCACCGACGCGGCCGCAGTGTTCGCCGCCTGCGACAACGTGGTGCTCGCCCTCCCCGACGGCGGCCGGACCGCGGCGCTGGTGCGCGAAGCGCTGCCGCAGATCAGGCCCGGCTCGCTGCTGGTCGATTGCGTCACATCGGATCCGGATCAGACGGTCGCGCTCGCGGTGCGCCTGGCCGCGCGCGGCGTGCGCCTGGTGGACGCGCCGTTGTCGGGGTCGAGCCAGCACATCCGGGATGGCACCGCAGTGATGATGATCGGCGGCGACCGCGACACCTGCGACGCCCTCGAGCCGGTGCTCGCCGCGATCGCATCGCGCCGGTTCCTGCTCGGACCGCCCGGCAGCGGCGCGCGCGCGAAGCTTGCGACCAACCTGCTGCTCGGGCTGAACCGCGCGGCGCTGGCCGAGGCACTCGTGTTCGCACAAACGCTGGGACTCGACCTGCCGATGTTTCTCGATCTGGTACGCGCCACCCCGGCCTATTCGCGCGCCGTCGATGCCAAAGGAGCGCAAATGATCGACGGCGAGTTCGCGCCGCCCCAGTCGCGGATTCGCCAGCACCGCAAGGACCTGGGCCTCATGCTGGAAGCCGCGCACCGCGGAGGCAAGGCGCTGCCGCTGACGTCGCTGCATGCGGCGCTGCTCGATGCGGCGATTGCCGATGGGGCCGGCGATCTCGACAATGCGGCGATCATCGACACGATTCGCCACTGGCCGCCGCAGAAGGGGAGCACGAAGTGAATACGATTCGACTCGGCGTCATAATGAATGGTGTCACGGGGCGAATGGGCACCAACCAGCACCTGATCCGCTCGATCAACGCAATTCGCGCGCAAGGCGGCGTGGCGCTCGATGCCGGAACGCGGATCATGCCGGACCCGATCCTCGTCGGTCGCAATGCGGCCAAGATCGAAGCGCTCGCCCTCGCGCACAATGTCGAGCGCTGGACGACCGATCTCGACGGCGCGCTTGCCAACAAGAACGATGCGATCTATTTCGATTCGGCGTCCACCGGCTTGCGGCCCGAGCTGATCCGCAAGGCCATTGCCGCGGGCAAGCACATCTATACGGAAAAGCCGGTTGCACCCACGGTTGCCGAAGCGCTCGATTTGTATCGGCGCGCCGAAGCCGCTGGCGTCAGGCACGGCGTGGTGCAGGACAAGCTGTGGCTGCCCGGCCTCCTGAAACTGCGGCTGCTGGTCGATTCCGGATTCTTCGGACGCATTCTTTCCGTGCGCGGCGAATTCGGGTACTGGGTGTTCGAAGGCGACTGGCAGCCGGCGCAACGGCCGTCGTGGAACTACCGCAAGGAAGACGACGGCGGCATCATCGTCGACATGCTGTGCCACTGGCGGTACGTGCTCGACAATCTGTTCGGAAGCGTCAAGGCGGTGAGCTGCCTGGGCGCCACGCACATTCCGCAGCGCTGGGACGAGTCGAACCAGCCATACAGGGCCACCGCCGACGACGCCGCCTACGCGACATTCGAGCTCGAGGGCGGCATCGTCGCACAGATCAACAGCTCCTGGTGTACGCGCGTGCGCCGCGACGATCTCGTCACGTTCCACGTCGACGGGACCCTCGGCTCGGCGGTGGCCGGGCTCACCGATTGCGTGATTCAGCCGCGCACCGCGACGCCCAAGCCGGTGTGGAATCCCGATGTTCCGCAAACGATCGACTTTTTTGCGACGTGGCAGGACCTGCCGGCGAATCGCGCGTACGACAACGCGTTCAAGGTCGAGTGGGAGCTTTTCCTCAGGCACGTCGTGTCCGGAGGAGCTTTCCCGTGGAACCTGCTGGAGGGCGCGAAGGGTGTCCAGCTCGCGGAGCTCGGATTGCAAAGCTGGAAGGAGCGGCGCTGGGTAGACGTGCCGCCGCTGGCCGCGTAAACCATGCCCGCGCTACGGCTTCCGACCGCCACCGGCAAGCTCGCGCCGTATACGCTGCGCGACGCCACCGCGTGGCCATTGCCGCTGCGCAAGCCGAAGTGGAATCGCGTGGCGTTCGCCGCGGCTCACGTCGTCGCCGATCCGCGCGCCGATGTCGACCCTTGGCTCACCGCGGCCATCGACTGGGATACCACGCTCGCGTTTCGCCGGCACCTGTGGGCGCTGGGGTTCGGCGTTGCCGAGGCGATGGACACCGCGCAGCGCGGGATGGGCCTCGACTGGCCGACGTCGCTCGAATTGATCCGGCGCAGCGTCGGCGAAGCGCGTTCGCTTCCGGGTGCGGTCGTGTTTTCGGGCGCGGGCACGGATCAGCTTGCCGCGAACGCGGCGCTGACGATCGATCGCGTGATCGAAGCCTATGAAGAGCAATGCGCGGCGGTCGAGGCCGCCGGAAGCCGCATCATCCTGATGGCGAGCCGCGCGCTGGCGGCGTGTGCACGATCGCCCGACGACTATGCCCATGTGTACGGACGCGTGCTGGCGCAAGTGCGCGAACCCGTGATCCTGCACTGGCTGGGCGAGATGTTCGATCCGGCGCTCGCCGGCTATTGGGTTGGCGCGGGCGGTCTCGCCAGCGATCCCGACCATGCGCGCGCGACGATGGTCTGCGCCGAGGCCATCACGGCGAACGCCGCGAAGGTCGACGGGGTCAAGGTTTCGTTGCTCGACGCCGGCAAGGAGATCGCGCTGCGCCGCCTTCTGCCCGATGGCGTGCGCATGTACACGGGCGACGACTTCAACTTCGCGGATTTGATCGGCGGCGACGCAACCGGACACTCCGATGCGCTGCTCGGCATCTTCGACGCGATCGCTCCCGCCGCGTCGGCCGCGTTGACGGCGCTCGCAGCAGACGATCGCGCGCAATTCAAATCGATTCTTGCGCCGACCGTGCCACTGTCGAGGCACATCTTCGCGGCGCCCACGCGCTTTTACAAGACGGGGATCGTGTTCCTGGCGTGGTTGAACGGCCACCAGACGCATTTCACGATGGTGGGGGGCCAGCAGAGCGCACGCGGCGTCGTGCACCTGTCGGAGCTGTTCCGTCTGGCCGATACCGCGGGGCTGCTGCGCGATCCGGAGCTCGCGACGCATCGGATGCGAACCTTCCTCGAGATCAACGGGATTGAACAATGAGCGAGCCCGACGCCAACCTGCTCTCGCTCAACACGGCGACGGTGCGCCAGCAATGGAAATTGCCCGACATCATCGACGGCTGCGCGCGTCACGGCATCCGCGGCATTTCGCCGTGGCGCGACCAGGTTGCGGCGACGGGATTGAAGGACACAGCCTCGCGCATCCGCGACGCGGGTCTTACAGTCAGCGGCTACTGCAGGGGCGGCATGTTTCCCGCGGTCGATCGCGAGGGGCGCCGCGCCGCGCTCGACGACAACAAGCGCGCAGTCGACGAAGCGCTGACGGTCGGCGCGCAATGCCTGGTCCTCGTCGTTGGCGGGCTCCCCAAGGACCGCGACGGGCGCATCGAGTCGAAGGACCTGCCGGGCGCCCGCGAAATGGTGCGCGACGGGATCGGCGAGCTCCTCGAGTACGCACGGCCGGCCGGGCTGCCGCTCGCGATCGAGCCGCTGCATCCGATGTACGCGGCGGATCGCGCGTGCGTCAACACGATGGAGCATGCGAACGACTTGTGCGACGAGCTGGGCGCCGGATTGGGCATTGCCGTCGATGCGTACCACGTCTGGTGGGACCCGCACCTCGAGCGCGAGATCGTACGTGCGGGCGGTGCTTCGCCCATGCGTCTGTTCGCTTATCACATCTGCGACTGGCTGGTGCCCACCACCGACCTGCTCACCGACCGCGGCATGATGGGCGACGGCGTCATCGATCTCAAGCGGCTGAGGTCGTGGATGGAAGACAGTGGTTACCGCGGCATGCACGAAGTCGAAATCTTCTCCGCCAACAACTGGTGGAAGCGCGATCCCGACGAAGTGCTCGCCATCTGCCAGGCGCGCCACCGCGATTGCGCATAGCACGACCATGACAGTAGACACGAAAGAGGCCCGCGGCAGATGGTCGATGGCCCTGGTGCTCGTGCTGGTCGCCGTACTGCTCGCGGGCGCATTGTTCGGCTATGACCAGGGCGTGATCTCGGGCGCCTTGACCGGCGTGCAACGCGACTTTTCGCTCTCGCCGCTGTTGATCGAGGTCGTGACGAGCTGGGTCACGCTCGGTGCGATGGCAGGCTCGCTCGCCGGTGGCGAACTGGCGGACCGGCTTGGGCGCAGGAAGGCGCTGCTCACGGCGGCGGCACTGTTTGCCGCAGGGGCGCTGATCGAAGCGTTGGCTGCGGATGTCGCGATCCTGGTAGGCGGACGGCTGATCGTGGGCTTCGGCGTCGGCGTGGCCGCGGTAGCGGCCCCGTTGTATGCCGCCGAACTCGCGCCCGCTGCACAACGCGGCCGGTTCGTGTCGTGCTATCAGCTCGCGATCACGCTCGGCATCTTTTTCTCGTATCTCGTCGATGCCGCGCTCGCCGAAGCCGGCGAGTGGCGGATCATGCTGGGCGTTTCGGCGGTCCCGGCGCTGCTCCTGCTGATCGCAATGCTGCCGGCGGTGGAATCGCCGCGCTGGCTGGTGCGCGCCGGGCGGCGCGAGGAAGCGCGCGCGGCGATCGTCCGCGTCCGGCCGTGGATCGATCCGGACGTGCGCCTCGAGTCGATCGATGCCGCGCTGAAGGATGAGCCGGCCAACGCATCATGGGGCGAAGTTTTCAACCCGGCATGGCGACGGCCGCTGACGGTCGGCCTCGGCCTTGCGGTGTTCCAGCAAATCACCGGCATCAACGCGATCATCTACTACTCGGATCGCATCTTCGCCGCAGCGGGATTCGCAACGCCGCTCGCACAGGCGCAGGCGACGACATGGGCGATCGGCGCCGTCAACGTGCTCGCCACACTGATCGCCATCGCCTTCATCGATCGCCTTGGCCGCCGCCCGTTGCTGCTTGCGGGACTCGCCGGCATGGGGATAAGCCTCGCGGTAGTCGGCGCCGCATTCTTCGCCATCGGTGCCACGCCGCCAGGCGCCGGCACTACGACAGCCGGCGTCGTGACTCTGGTAGCGCTTGTGGTCTTCATCGTCTCGTTCGCGTTTTCGCTGGGGCCGGTCGTGTGGACGGTCATCAACGAAATATTTCCGGGCAGTGTGCGCGGACGCGCGGTCGCCGTCGCGACGGCGGTGAACTGGGGTGCGGCGTTCCTGGTCAGCGAATTCTTCCTCACGCTGGTCGACGCGATCGGCGAGTCGTGGACGTTCTGGCTGTTCGCGTTCTTTTGCGTCGTCGGCGGCATCTGGATCTATCGAAAGGTGCCGGAAACCAAGGGGCGCTCGCTCGAGCAGATCCAGGCGCTGTGGAATCCTTCGGACCCGGCCCGAAACTAACGGCCCCCATTCTTTGCTAGACTCGCCTCAGAGCGGAAGGCCTGTAGCGTAAGGAGGAGGCCGATGCGCATTCTGATCGCGGAAGACGACCCGGCACTCGCGTACGGGTTGCAATGCACATTGCGCCAGTCGGGCTACGCGGTCGACTGGGTCAAGAACGGCAGCGAGGCCGACAGTGCACTCAGCACGGAGGAGTTCGACTTGCTGATCCTCGACATCAGCCTGCCGAAGCTTTCCGGTTTCGAAGTCCTGAAGCGCATGCGTGCACGCAACTCGCGATTGCCCGTGTTGCTGCTGACCGCGCTCGACAGCGTCACCGATCGCGTGCGGGGGCTGGACGCGGGCGCCGACGATTATCTCGCCAAGCCGTTTCAACTCGCCGAGCTGGAGGCGCGGGTACGCGCGCTCACCCGTCGCGGCATGTCCGGCGCGCCGACGCTGATCAAGCACGGACGGCTGTGCTTCGACCAGGTGGGCCGCGCAGCGGATCTGGACGGCGAGCGGCTCGAGCTGTCCGCGCGCGAGCTCAATCTGCTCGAGCTGTTCCTGCAACGCCCCGGACGCTTGTTGCACAAGGACCAGCTCGTCTCGCACCTGTGCGGATGGGGCGAGGAAGTGAGCGGCAACGCGATTGAAGTGTACGTGCATCGGCTGCGCAAGAAACTCGAGCCGGGCGGCGTCAAGATCTCGACGGTGCGCGGTGTCGGTTACTGTCTCGAGGCCGCTGCGGAACACTGAGCCGCGCGGCGGACGGACGCGCGATTCCGATGAAGCTGGCCCTGTTCGCCGACATTCACAGCAACCTCGAGGCCATTACCGCCTGCCTCACCCATGCGAAGGCGCTGGGGGCCACGCGCTACGCGTTTCTCGGCGACCTCGTCGGTTACGGTGCCGACCCGGTGGCCGTCCTCGACCTGATCGAACAGCACGCGACCGAGGGGGCGGTGGTCGTGCTCGGCAACCACGATGCGGCGGCGATCGGACGCGTGATCGACCCGCTCAATGCCAATGCGGAAGCCGCGATCGCGTGGACGCAAACCCAGCTCCGCGACAAGCAACGCACGTTCCTCGATAGCCTTCCTCTGACGGTCAGGGAGGCCAATATCCTGTTTGTGCACGCCAGCGCGGCCGCGCCCGAGCGGTCGATCTACATCACCGGACCCCTCGAGGCGGAACAGAGCATCCGCGCGGGAAACGCCGGCTACATTTTTTGCGGCCACGTGCATGAGCCCAAGCTCTACTACATGGGCGCCGATGGACGGCCCATGCCTTTTCGCCCGGTATCCGGAACTCCTATCCCGATCGGAGCCCACCGCCAATGGCTGGCGATTGTCGGCTCGGCCGGCCAGCCACGCGACCGCAGCAACAAGGCGTGCTACGCATTGGCGGACCTGGAACGGGCGCGGCTCACTTTTTTCCGCGTGGCTTACGATCACGATTCGGCCGCGCAAAAAATCCGCTCCGCCGGGCTGCCCGAACGGCTCGCGCGGCGGCTCGAGCGCGGGTCCTAGGAATGAGCGCCGCCGGGCCGCCCCAGGGTGCGGGACAGCAGGCTGCCTGTGGGGCCAGCGCAGCGGCGACAGCCGCAAGCGTGGGGGTCGTCTTTCGCGCTGCCGGGCCGCCCCAAGGCGCGAATGGCGCACCCTCCGGGGGCAGCGCCGCGGCGACAGCCGCAAGCGTGGGGGTCCTATGAGCGCCGCCGGGCCGCCCCAAGGTGCGGAACAGCAGGCCGCCTCCGGGGCAGCGCGGTTTTGATCGCCGCAAGCATGGGGGTCCTGTGACCGCGATAGGCCCGGGGACCGAGATCGACGGCTTTTGCCTCGGCGAGTTGCTGCACGTCGGCAGCATGGCGTCGATCTATCGGTTGAGCGGGCCGCAGGGCCCGCTTCCGCTGATCATGAAGGTTCCGCGGCTCGGGGCCGGTGAACGCGCGGTGAATGTCATCAGCTTCGAGGTTTGCCGGATCGTGCTTGGCGCCATCGCGCAAAGTCCGCACCATCCGACGCTGGTCGCGCATGGCGATGTCGAAACGACGCCGTACCTCGTCATGGAGTACGTGGAGGGAGCACGGCTGAACGATTGGGTCGGCCGCGCGCCGCTCGCGCCGGAGGAGATCGCCCGCCTCGGCGCAACGCTTGCGCTGGCGCTGCACGACCTGCACCGGCAGGATGTCGTGCATCTCGATTTGAAGCCGACCAACGTGCTGTACCGCGCGGGCGGTGACGCGGTCCTCATCGATTTCGGCCTCGCGCATCACAGCCACTATCCGGACCTGCTGGCGGAGGAGCTGCGCTTTCCGGTCGGCAACTGGGTGTACATGGCGCCCGAGCAGGTGCTGGGCGTGCGCTGCGATCCGCGCAGCGACATCTATGCGCTCGGCGGAATTCTCTACGAGCTCGCCACCGCGCGCACTCCGTTCGGCAAGCCGGACTCGATGGCACAGCTGCGCCGGCGGCTCTACCGCGATCCGGTCCCGCCGCGCAGCCTCAACGGTGCCGTGCCCCCATGGTTGCAGGAGATCATCCTGCACTGCCTTGAAATGGACGCGCGCGATCGCTACGCGTCCGCCGCCGAAGTGGCGTTCGACCTCGCGAACCCCGCCCAGGTTGCGATCACCGAGCGCGGCACGCGACTGCGGCGCGCGGGTTGGCCAGCGCTGTTTCGCCAGTGGATGCGCGCGAGGCAATTCGAACCCGCGCCGTGCCCGCCGCCATCGGTCATGGTGGGTCCGGCGCCCACCATCCTGGTCGCCATCGATGCCGCCCAGTCGGACGAAACGCTGCTCGAGGCACTGCGCGATGCCGCGCGCCGCGCCATCGTGGCTTTCGAACAATGCCGCATCGCCTGCGCGACCGTTGTGCCGCCCGCGGCTTCGCTCGACGGCGAAGGCGACGAGTACACGGCCACCGGCCGCCATATCAAGTATCTCGTGGCGCTGCGTCGTTGGGCCAAGCCGCTGCAATTGCCCGAGGAGCGCGTCACCTATCACGTGCTAGAGTCGGAAAAACCGGCGGTCGCCCTGCTCGACTACGCGAGAATGAACGACGTCGACGAGATACTGATCGGCGCGCCGCGCAACGGTGCGCCAGCGCGCCTTTTCCCGGGCGTTTCCGCCCAGGTCGTCGCGGAGGCGCCGTGCAGCGTCATGGCGGTCCGCCCGCGATCGGATAGCTGACCTCAAGCCAAGGACCTCCATGAGCGAATTCCAAAGCAAGGGACAGCGCTTCGTCGCGCTGTGCATGCTCGGTCTGGTGCTGTTCAATTACCCGATTCTCGCGCTGTTCAACGTTTCCGGCACCGTGCTCGGCGTGCCGGTGCTGTACGCGTACCTCTTCGTTGCGTGGGCGGCGCTGATCGCGCTCATGGTTATCGTGGCCGAAACGGTCGATTAGGGCCCGTCAACACGCGCTAGCCCACGGACGACGGCATGCTGCACGGCACCGCCATCATCTTCACGTCGTTTGCCTATCTCGGCCTGCTGTTCGCGATCGCCTATTTCGCCGACAAGCGCGCCGACGCCGGCCGGTCGGTCATCGCGAGCCCCTACATCTACAGCCTGTCGCTGGCGGTCTACGCGACCGCGTGGACGTTCTACGGCAGCGTCGGCCGCGCGGCGAGCGACGGCATCGGCTTTCTTCCGATCTACATCGGCCCGACGCTGATGATCGCGTTGTGGTGGGTCGTGCTGCGCAAGATCCTGCGCATCTCGAAGCAGAACCGCATCACGTCGCTCGCCGACTTCATCGCCTCGCGCTATGGCAAGAGCGCGCTGCTCGGCGGGCTTGTCACCATCATCGCGATCATCGGCATCCTTCCGTACATCTCGCTGCAGCTGAAGGCGGTCTCGAACAGCTTCACGATCCTGGTCCAGTATCCCGAGATCATCATGCCGATCACCGTCGGCGAAACGCCGGCGCGCGAAGACACGGCGCTGTGGGTCGCGATGATCCTCGCCGCGTTCACCATCGCGTTCGGCACGCGGCACCTCGACGTCGCCGAGCACCACCAGGGCATGGTCGCAGCGATCGCGTTCGAATCGCTGGTCAAGCTGCTCGCATTCCTTGCCGTCGGCGTGTTCGTCACGTTCGGGATCTACAACGGCTTCGGCGATCTGTTCGCGCGCGCGGCCGCCGTGCCCAAGCTGCGCGCGATGATGACCCCGCTCGAAGGTGTGGCCGGCGGCTATGCCAACTGGGTCTGGCTCACGATCCTGTCGATGATGGCGATCATGTTCCTGCCGCGCCAGTTCCAGGTCGCGGTGATCGAGAACGTCAACGAGAAGCACTTGAGCAAGGCGATCTGGCTGTTTCCGCTCTACATGCTCGCGATCAACGTGTTCGTGCTCCCGATCGCATTCGGCGGGCTGCTGCGTTTTCCGGACGGGACCGTGGACGCCGACACGTTCGTGCTCACGCTGCCGATGGCGGAGAAGCACGAGCTGCTGGCGTTGCTGGTATTCATCGGCGGACTGTCGGCGGCGACCGGCATGGTGATCGTGGAGACGATCGCGCTGTCGACGATGGCGTGCAACGACCTGGTGATGCCCTTGCTGCTGCGGTGGTCGCGCCTGCGGCTCAACGAGCGCCGCGACCTGACGGGCCTGCTGCTCGGCATCCGCCGTGGCGCGATCGTGGTCATCCTGCTTCTGGGCTATTCCTATTTCAAGCTGGCGGGCGAAGCCTACGCGCTGGTGTCGATCGGTCTCATCTCGTTCGCCGCGGTCGCGCAGTTCGCGCCCGCGATCCTGGGCGGCATTTTCTGGAAAGGCGGCACGCGCCTCGGTGCGCTGTGGGGATTGTCCGCCGGCTTCGCCGTCTGGCTATACACGCTGCTGTTGCCGGCACTGGCCCGCTCGGGCTGGCTGCCGATCAGCTTCCTCGAGCAGGGACCGTTCGGAATCGAGCTTCTGCGGCCGCTCCAGCTGTTCGGGCTCGCAGGGCTCGACCAGATCACCCACGCGATGATCTGGAGCATGCTCATGAATATCGGCGCTTATGTCGGCGTGTCGCTGCTGGTGGCGCAGAGCGCCGACGAGCACCGGCAGGCAAGCCTGTTCGTCGATGTCTTCAAGCAGACCGGCGAGGCAAGCGGCGCGCGTTTCTGGCGCGGCACGGCATCGGTGCCCGATCTTTACAATCTGCTGGCGCGATTTTTCGGCGCCGCCTCGGCGGACAGCACGTTTGCGGAGTACGCGGGCGCCAGGGGACTGCGCTGGCCGGAGGATGCGCTGATCGCCGACGCCGAGCTGGTCCATTACGTCGAGGTCCAGCTCGCGGGCGCGATCGGAGCGGCGTCGGCGCGCGTGATGGTCGCCTCGGTGGTCACGGAAGAGGCGCTCACGATCGACGAGGTCCGCGAAATCCTCGACGAGGCTTCGCAGGTGGTCGTCTACAGCCACCGCCTCGAGCAGAAATCGCGCGAGCTGGAAGCCGCGACGGCCGAATTGCGCGCGGCGAACGAACGGCTGAAGGAGCTCGACCGGCTGAAGGACGATTTCGTCTCGACGGTGACACACGAGCTGCGCACGCCGCTGACGTCGATCCGGGCGTTCACCGAGATTCTCCTCGACGACCCCGACGTCGAGCCTGCGCAGCGCCGCAAGTTTCTCGGCATCATCACCAAGGAGGCGGAGCGGCTCACGCGGCTGATCAACGAAGTGCTCGACCTGGCCAAGATCGAGTCGGGCAAGGCCGACTGGGTCGAATCCGGCGTGGACATGAAGGAGGTCATCGCGGACACGCTCGCCGCGATGGACCAGGTCTTCAACGAGAAAAACATCAAGGTCGAGGCAAGGCTGCCCGACAGGGTCCCGACGGTGACCGCCGACCTCGACCGGATGATCCAGGTGATGCTCAATCTGCTGTCCAACGCCGCCAAGTTCTGCGACAGCACGAGTGGCCGGGTCGAGATCGAGCTCACCGAGCGCGACGGCGCGCTCCGCGTCGACGTGCACGACAACGGCCGCGGCGTCAGGCCCGAAGAGCACGAGGCGATCTTCAGCAAATTCCATCAGGTGGGCGATACACTCACCGGCAAACCGCAGGGCAGCGGACTCGGGCTTCATATCAGCCGCCAGATCGTCGAGCACTTCGGCGGCAGGATGTGGGTCGAAAGCCATCCGGGAACGGGCGCGCGTTTTTCGTTTACGCTGCCGGTCGGAGCCCGGTGAGCCCGACGGGCCGTCCCAAGGGCGAACACCGGAGCGCGCAGCGCGAAGGTCTCCTTATCCAATGAGCAAGAAAATCCTCATTGCCGACGACGAGCCCAGCATTGTTGCGGCCGTCGAATTCCTGCTGCAGCGCAGCGGATATGAAGTGCATGTCGCGCGCGACGGCGACGAGGCGCTCAAGCTCGTCGAGGCTTGCAGCCCGGATCTCGTGTTGCTCGACGTGATGATGCCGCTGCGCAGCGGCTATGAAGTGTGCAAGCGGATCCGCGAGCGCCCCGCATGGCGGCACATCAAGATCATCATGTTGTCGGCAAAAGGACGCGACGCCGAGGTCACCAAGGGGCTCGCGATCGGCGCCGACCTCTATGTGACCAAGCCGTTCTCGACGCGGGACCTGATGGACAAGATCAGCACGCTGCTCGAGGCGGCGTGAGCGTTGCTGCGCCGCAACAGACAATCTGCACCGATGTAAGTTTTATGTAAGGCGCCGCGAGGATATTGCGCATGCCGAACCTGGATTCGCGGCTTGTCGAGGACGCGGCGATGGCGGAGTGCCCATCGAGCGGGTAGGATACCGCCACGCTGAAAGTTGGATTCGTTATATAACGAACTAGGGAGGGAACAATGGCGGCTTCCAAGGCAACGGGGTTACTGGCGGAAGAGTCGATCCAGAGCGTCGGGACGGAGGAAAGGAAGGTCATCTTCGCGTCGTCGCTCGGGACCGTTTTCGAGTGGTACGACTTCTACCTGTACGCGGTCCTGGCGCCTTTTTTCGCCGCGCTGTTCTTTCCGCCGGGAAACCAGACCGCCGCATTGCTGTCCGCGTTCGCCGCGTACGCCGCCGGATTTCTCGTTCGCCCGTTCGGCGCGCTGGTGTTCGGCCGGATCGGCGACCTCGTGGGAAGAAAATACACGTTCCTCGTCACCATCGTCTTCATGGGTGGCGCGACCTTCCTGGTCGGCCTGCTGCCGACGTATGAGTCGATCGGCTGGTTCGCACCCATCCTGATGGTCACGCTGCGCCTGGTGCAGGGCCTCGCGTTGGGCGGCGAGTATGGCGGCGCGGCAACCTACGTGGCAGAGCATGCGCCGAACGACAAGCGCGGCTATGACACGTCGTGGATCCAGACCACGGCGACGCTGGGCTTGTTCCTGGCGCTGCTGTTGATCTACCTGTGCCGCAGCAACATGGATGCAAAGGCATTCGCGGAATGGGGCTGGCGCATCCCTTTCTGGCTGTCGCTGATCCTGCTGGTGTTTTCGATCTATATCCGGCTGAAGCTGCACGAGTCTCCGATCTTCCAGAAGATGAAGGCCGAAGGCAAAGGGTCGAAATCGCCGCTGCACGACAGCTTCATGGTGTACCCGAACAACAAGTACGTGCTGCTGGCGTTGCTCGGCGCGACCGCCGGCCAGGGCGTGGTCTGGTACACGGGCCAGTTCTACGCGCTGTTTTTCCTGACCATCACCCTCAAGCTCGATTACGTGTCGGCCTATACGCTGATCGGCCTGTCGCTGCTGATCGGCACGCCGTTCTTCATTTTCTTCGGCTGGCTCTCGGACAAGATCGGCAGGCTGAAGATCATCCTGGCCGGGTGCCTGATCGCAGCGGTTACGTATTTCCCGCTGTTCCAGGGTCTGACGCATTACGTCAACCCCGCACTCGAGGAATTCTCGCAAAAGAATGCGATCACGGTGGCCGCCAACGATGCCGATTGCAAGTTCCACATTTTCGTGGGGCCGTGGAGCAAGTTCTCGGATTGCGACCGGGTCAAGGACTTCCTGACCAAGCAGGGTCTGTCGTTCAAGTCCGTGGCCGGCGAGCCGGGCAAGGTCACCACCACGATCGCCAATGAAAAAGTGGAGGGCTGGGACCAGGCGAAGCTCGCAGCGACGCTCAAGGCGGCGGGCGCGCCGGCGAGCGCCGACAAGGCCAAGGTCAACTGGGTCATGGCGGAGGTCATCCTCTTTATCATGGTGATCTACGTGACGATGGTGTACGGGCCGATCGCCGCGTTCCTAGTGGAGCTGTTTCCGACCAGGATCCGGTACACGTCGATGTCGTTGCCTTATCACATCGGCAACGGCTGGTTCGGCGGCATGCTGCCGCTGACCGCGACGGCGATGGTCGCGGCCACCGGCGACATCTACTACGGGCTGTGGTATCCGATCGTGGTCGCGATCATGACCGTGGTCATCGGATCCATCTTCCTGCGCGAGACCAAGGACCGGGATATTCGCACTTACGACACCGAAGCGCAGGTGATGCAGCGCTAGCGTTTCGCTTCCGAGCAGCAAAAAGCCCGCGTGATGCGGGCTTTTTGTTTTTTCCCGCCGATGGGTTGAAGGGGACTCGCCAATCGGCCGAGATCAGCGGCAGGCCGGCAGCGAGAGCGTTTGCAGGACCTCGCCATTCTTGCGGTCCTGCACGAAGGCGACCAGTTGCGGGGATTGGCCGGGCTCGCGCGGAGCCGCGAGCGCGAGCGTGGCGGCGACCGTTCCACTTGCGTCGACCGGATAGGGACCGTGCAGCGCGCGTACGACATGATCATGACGCAACTGCACGCCGCGGTTCTCGCCCGCCTTGACGTCGGAGACGAGACCGCTGTCGGCATACGCGACCCACAGCACGGCATCCTTGCGCAATGTGCGATCGGCGACCGTCGCCTGCACGCGCACCGCGAAACCCACGCCGGCATCGCCGTCGACGGCAAGCTTCACGTCGGCGCGTGCCGGGCGTTTGCGCGCCGCGGCAAGGACGTCGCCGACTTTGCCGGCACGCCATGAAGGCACGTCGTGACCCTGCGCCAGAACCTGCGGCGTGTAGACGAACGTCGCGCCGTTGGCCCGCATCGCATCGTGCTGGCGCTGCGTGTA
>Ga0068869_100000121_pt1 | contig 37550 bp, 39 predicted proteins | sample KBSMisM52_FD_64676 | JGI IMG/M metagenome (GOLD analysis project Ga0068869, IMG submission 64676) | Miscanthus rhizosphere microbial communities from Kellogg Biological Station, Michigan, USA - KBS Miscanthus M5-2 | ecosystem: Host-associated > Plants > Roots > Rhizosphere > Soil ... | reverse complement strand
CCGGGTGCCCCCCAGTGGGGGGAGGCGCGCAGCGCCTCGGGGGGCGTCTGACCGGCGCCGGGCCGTCCCAAGCCGGGTGCCCCCCAGTGGGGGGAGGCGCGCAGCGCCTCGGGGGGCGTCCTTAGTCATCAGCCTTCCAGCATCTTCATCGCTTGCACGAGGCTCGCCTTCATCCGGCCCATCGCTCCGGTCAGCACGCCGATTTCGTCCTTGCTGTTCGTCTTGAATTCGCCCGCGTCCATGTGGCCGAGGCTCACCTGGTCGGCGATGCCCGCGAGTTGCGTCACCCGGCGAATCACCATCGTGTAGAGCATGATGTTGAGCAATACGAAGATCGCGAGGAAGACCACGGCGAGCGAGCCCATGAACTTCGTGAACGTCTTGTTCGCGCGCTCGATCGGAACCCGCATCGGCACCGAGACGATCTGGGCGCCGATCACTTCCTCCATCTTCCAGCCGAATCCGTTCGCGTTGCCATACAGGTCGAGCATCGTCTTGGGCGCCGCGTCGACGGTGCTGTGACACTCGAGGCATGTCTTGCTCTTGATCTGGATCGGCCGCGACAGGTAGAGCGCGCGGCCCGCCGGCGTATCCCGCTCGCCGACGACCTCGGTCGTCCCCGCGGTGTTCCGGAAGATGTTGACGACGTCCGCCTCCCAGTCCGCGGCGCGGTTGCGCGGGTTGGTCGGGTTGAGCGTGGCTTCCTTGTACGCGTAATCCGGATGCTTCTTGCGCAGCTCGGCGAACTGCTCGGTCGCCGCATAGGCCGGCACGGTTTGCGGCAGGAACTGGTACTTCATCTGCGTCTCGAGCAGCGGCTTGACTTGCGTGGTCGTGTAATTGCGCGACGACAACGCCGCTTCCATCATGAGCCGCGCGTTCTGCAGAATTTCCTCGCGCGCGTTCTCCTGCAGCGCGCGGTACGAGATGTAGCCGGCGATGAAGAAGCCGAGCACGAAGATGCCGAGGAGGACGAGATTGAATTTCCAGATGAGTTTCATATGCTCTTCTCTTTCCTTTGGCATTACTTGCCGGTCGCGGGCGCCGGCTTGGGTGCGTACTTTTCCGGGTGCAGCATGCGATCCCATGAAGGATAGTGCGCTACGACAGGCTCGACCGCCTTCCGGAACGCCGGATCGCGCAGCCGGCTTGCAAAGCGCCGCTCGAATGCCGCGCGATCACGGCCCGCCAGCCAGGGCTCCGCCTCGGCGTAGGTGATTTCGTGATCGACGACGAGCGCAGGCTTCGATTTTATCCTTGGCGCGAGCGCCGGCAGCGCATCGGCGAAATGGCGGGGCATCGCGTCGACGAACGTGCGGGGCGCACGGGGCACGGTCGTAAAGCCGACGGTCGCGGATTTCGCCCAGTATTCGCCGCGCGTTGCGTCACGCGGGACGCCGTCGGTGCCAGTCGCCGACACGTCGAAGAACCTGACGCTGCCGGCCTCGACGAAGAACTCGGCGAGCGGGCCCTGCGCATGGATCACCGCGATCCCGTCGGCGGTCACGACGTCGAAGGGCGCCGTGCGCACGCGCACGCCGGGCGCTTTGGCGGCGATCTTGAACCAGCCCGCGGGCAGCGTGAGGACGGGCGGACCCGACTTTGCAGGCGTCACGTAGACCGAACCAGCGCCGACCAGATTCGCTGCGGTGCCCGTGTTGAATTCGAGTTGGACCTGCGCGCGGTCGAGGACCTGGACGATGTCGCCCTCCTCGACGCGCGTGCCGGGCACGAGCTTGTACCATGTCGCGCCGCGCAGCAGTCGCGCCTCGCCCTCGACGAGCGTGACGACGCCGACCTCGGGCGCTGCGGTTGCGGCGCCCGACACGAGCAGGAGCGCCAACCACCACGACCACTTCCAAAGGCAGGATCGCATCAGAATGGTCCGGACCCGCAAACGCGGACACGGACGCCAAAGGAATGCACAAATACTAGGATGCCCGTCGCGCAGCCGTCAACGCGAAGATTCGACGAGTCCGCAGAGCGACGATTGTTTGCGGGTCGGGCATTCAGACCCGATGCAATATCCAGCAAGGATATAACCTTGCAAGCACGGTCCCGTCTAGTCAGTGCACCAGCCCGGGAATCGCGCGCACGGCCGCGGGCAGGGCCCCGCTGACTTTCGCATCGCCCATTGGCGCGCCCGAAAGGCCGAAAAGCTCGCCGAGCGCGTGCTGGTATTCGCCATCACCGATCCACATGCTGTTGTTGTGGCTGCCGTTCTCGATCAGCAGGAGTTTCTTGGGATCGGGCGCCGCCTGGTACAACGCCTGCGAAAACCGGGCGGGGATGAAGCGGTCGCCGGCGCCGTGCACGACCAGCACCGGGATGTTGACGGCCTTGATCTTCTCGATCGAATCGAACTTCTGCGACAGGATGAGGCTCGTCGGCAGCCAGCTGAAGCTCAGTTCGGCGGCAACATCGGGCAGCGACGTGAACGACGACTCGACGATCAGCCCGCGCGCCTGCGGACCCTTGTTGCCCTGATTCGCGGCGAGCTTCGCGGCGAGGTCGATCGCGATGGCGCCGCCGAGCGAATGGCCGTAGATGAACCGGCGCGCCGCGTCGGGCTGCTGTTTGGCAAGCCACGCCCAGCCGGCGCTGGCGTCCTCGTAGCACATCTGCTCCGACGGAAGATCGCCGTCGCTCTTGCCAAAGCCGCGATAGTCGATGGCGAACACCGAAAAGCCGAATCGGCGGAGCTGCTCGATGCGGCGAACGTGCCCGGTCAGATTCCAGCGTGCGCCGTGCAGGTAGAACACCGCCGGCGCCTTGGGGTCGGCATCGGGCCACCACCAGGCGTGAATGCGCGGGGCGCCCGGCGTCGCATTCACCGGCAGGTAGACGTCCTGCACCGAATCGGGCACGCCGCTGTACCAACCCGCGTCGCCCTTGACCACGCGGAACGTGTATTCGCGCTCCTTTTCCTCCAGCGACGCGCAGCCGGTCGCGAACCCGAGGACCACCAGCAGGCCGAGCAGGATGCGCATCAAGGTGGTACGGGGCCAGAGGTAACGCAGCATGGGCGGGCGCTTTAGCAGGATCCGAGGATAACGCAGCATGGCGCCGGCGCGACGACAGACGCAAGCGGGCGGCGTTCAGAAGACCCCCAAGCCCGCCCGGAGGTTCCCGAACAGGCACAATTGCGTTCCCATGGCCCCCAACTAAAACTCTCATGCCGCCCGTCACCACTGCGCTCATCATCGCCAATGTAGTCGCCTACTTGCTGCAATCCGTCGCCCCCGGCCTCGAGTTGGCCCTTGCCCTCTGGCCACTAGACGCTTCGCGGATGAGCAACGGCCAGGTCGGTTTCGCGCTCTGGCAGCTCGTGACCTACGGGTTCCTGCACGGCAGCGTCCTGCATCTCGCCTTCAACATGTTCGCGCTGTACATGTTCGGCGGCGCCATGGAGCTGGTGGTCGGACCGCGCCGGTACCTTGCCTACTATTTCGTGTGCGTGATCGCCGCCGCCGTCGCACAGCTTGTCGTCACGGCGATGCTTGGCGGACTGTATCCAACCGTCGGCGCTTCGGGCGGCGTGTTCGGACTGCTGCTCGCGTATGCCGTCTACTTCCCGCACAACAAGGTGATGCTGCTGTTTCCGCCCGTACCGATCCCGTCGCGCCTGTTCGTCGTGATCTACGCGGTGATCGAGCTGGTGCTCGGGGTGACGGGCTCGCAGGGCGGCGTCGCTCATTTCGCCCATCTCGGCGGGCTGGCCGGCGGCGCGGCCATGTTGTATTACTGGCGGGTGGGGTCTTTTCGCGGACGCAGATAGGAGACCGCCGACAGCGATTGCGCCGTCCCGCTTACGACGCGTCCCCGTTCCTCTTCGTATACTGGGGGCATCCGGCATTGCGTCTTTTCGCGGCACCCCCAATCGATGAAGATCGCGCAAATCGCCCCGTTATGCGAGCCTGTACCTCCGCGGCTGTACGGTGGCACCGAACGCGTGGTCGCGCACTTGTCCGAAGCGCTCGTGTCGCTGGGCCACGATGTGACGCTGTTCGCGAGCGGGGACACCTGGACGCGCGCCAAGCTCGCATCGATGCGCGATCAGGCGCTGCGCCTCGATCCCGCCCCGCTCAAGTCCGACGTCGCCGCGCATCTTGCGATGCTGCATCGGGTGCGCGAACGGTCGGGCGAATTCGACGTGCTGCACTTTCACATCGACCTGCTGCATTTCCCGTTTTTCGAAACGATCGCGGAACGCACGCTGACGACGCTGCACGGACGGCTGGACATCAAGGATCTCCCCGGCGCCTACCAGCGCTGGCCGCAATATCCGTTGATCTCGATCTCGGACCATCAGCGGCGCCCGCTGCCTGCGGCCAACTGGTTCGCCACGGTGCCGCACGGCGTTCCCACCGAGCGCTTCCGCTTCTCGGAAGCGCCCGGGGAGCATCTGGTGTTCGTCGGCCGCTTTTCGCCCGAGAAACGGCCCGATCGTGCGATCGAGATCGCGCAGCGCGCGTGCATGCAGCTCGTGTTGGCCGCCAAGGTCGATCCCGTCGATCGCCCGTATTTCCACGCGGTCGTCGAGCCGCTGCTGCAGGGCCCCTATGTCGAATTCGTCGGCGAGGTTGACGACCAGGCGAAAAATGAATTGCTTGGCCGCGCCGCCGCGCTCCTCTTTCCCATCGATTGGCCCGAGCCCTTCGGGCTCGTCATGATCGAAGCAATGGCCTGCGGCACCCCGGTGATCGCCTGGGACAATGGGGCGGTGCGCGAGGTGGTCGAAGATGGCGTGACGGGCTTCATCGTCGACTCGATCGATGCTGCCGTCGCCGCGGTTGCGCGACTCGACACGATCGACCGCCGGCGGGTCCGCGCAACGTTCGAACGGCGGTTTTCGGCGACGACCATGGCGAAGAAATACGCCGACCTCTATACGCGGCTGCGTGCCCCCGCGCACGATCGTCCGCAAGCCGTGCGTGCTTGATACCCTCGACAAGCCGCGGGTGGGACCCAATGGCGAGCCAATGTCCGCACCCGAAGAATCCACCGAGCCGCGTTCCGCCATCGGGCGGTATGCGCTGAAGGAGAACGACCAGTTCCTGGTCGCGGATGCGCGGGGCGATGTCACCGGAGCGAGCGAAGGCCTGTTCCGCGACGATACGCGGGTGTTGTCGCGCTACCTGTTGCATATCGGTGGCGTGGCGCCATCGTTGCTGCGTGCAGGGGTCAGCCACGACAACGTGTTTTTTCGCGTCCATGTGACGAACCGTCCGCTGCCCGAGCTGGGCGGCAAAGTGACGCCCGAGGGCGTCATCCACATCGAGCGCGCCCGCCTCCTTTGGGACGGTCGCCTCTACGAGCGGATCACGCTGACCAACTACGGCTCGGAAGAAGTCCCCGCACCGTTGCGGTTCACGTTCGGCGCCGATTTCGCCGACATTTTCGAGGTGCGCGGGCTTCGACGGGCCAAGCGAGGCCGCGTGCTGGCGCCGGAGATCGGTGACGACATGCTGCTGCTGCGGTACGAGGGCCTCGATCGCGTGATGCGTGCGTGCGTCATCGCGTTCTCGGTGCACCCGGATCGACTGACGGCGGACACGGCCGAATTCACGCTGGTGCTCGCCGCGCACGCGCGGCTGCAGCTGCATCTGGAGATCGGACCGGATCGGGTCGAGACACCGAACCGCGAGCGGTTTCGCTCGGCGGCCGCCTGTGCACGCGTGGCCATGCGCCGCCGGCGGCGGCGCGGTGCGTTTTTCGAAACAGAGGGCAACCCGTTTCGCGCTTGGCTTTCGAAGGCGCGCGCGGATCTCGCGCTCCTGACCAACGAGCTGCCCACGGGTCCTTATCCTTGCGCAGGCATTCCGTGGTTCTCGACGCCCTTCGGACGCGACGGCATCATCGTCGCGCTGCAGATGCTGTGGCTCGATCCGGTGCTGGCGCGCGGCGTGCTGCGTTTCGCCGCCGCGCATCAGGCGCACGAGTACTCGGCGTTTGCCGACGCCGCGCCGGGCAAGATCATGCACGAGATGCGCAAATCCGAAATGGCGGCGCTGGGCGAGGTGCCGTTCCGCCGTTACTACGGTGGCGTGGACAGCACGCCGCTCTTCGTCATGCTGGCGGGCGCGTATGCGCAGCGGACGGCCGACATGGAGCTTGTCGATGAAATCTGGCCGGCGCTGCAGTCGGCGATGGGCTGGATCGACGGCGACGGCGATTCCAACGAGGACGGCTTCGTCGACTACGCACGCGCCAGGCGGACCGGACTCGCCAACCAGGGCTGGAAGGACAGCGCCGATTCGATCTTTCACGCCGACGGCAGCATCCCGCCCGGCCCGATCGCGCTGGTCGAGGTGCAGGGCTACGTGTACGCGGCGCGGCGCGCGATGGCGTGGCTCGCCGAGCGCCGCGGCGACCGCGAAATGGCGCACCATTGGCGCCAGCGCGCCAGGATACTGCGCAGCGCCGTTGAAGACCGGTTCTGGCTATCCGAAGAGAAGTTCTACGCAATCGCGGTGGACGGAGAAGGCCGGCCCTGCCAGGTGCGCGCCTCCAATGCCGGCCAGTTGCTTTACACGAAATTGCCGTCGCCGCGGCGCGCGGCGCTGGTGACCGAGCAGTTGCTCGCCGCGTCCTTTCATGACGGGTGGGGCATCCGGACGCTGGCGGAGAATCAGCCGCACTTCAATCCGATGTCCTATCACAACGGCTCGGTATGGCCGCACGATACGGCGCTATGCGCGGCCGGGATCGCGCATTACGGCAATCGGCGCGCCGCGGCGCAGTTGCTGAGCGAGCTCTTCAAGGCGGCGACGCATTTCGACGCGCGGCTGCCCGAGCTTTATTGCGGCTTCGCCCGCCGGCCCGGCGAGCCGCCGGTCGGCTATCCGGTGGCGTGCCTGCCGCAGGCCTGGTCGTCGGGCGCCGGGTTCATGCTGCTGCAGGCATGCCTCGGCGTCGAGATCGACAGTGCGACGCGAACGGTGCATGTCGATCGGCCGCAGTTGCCAGTCGAGCTCGAACGGTTGCCGATCCGCGGACTTCAGGTGGCAGACGAACGCGTCGATCTCGTGTTCGAGCGCGTAGGCGACCGCGTCACCGCGACGCCGATGGGCACCGTCCCGGACTCGATCACCGTCATGGTCCGGGCGTAGAGTCCCCGGGGCGAGGGACGAGGGGCGAGGGAGCATTGATGTGATGCGTGCGCTCCGCGCTCGTCACCTGGGGATTCGCGTCGCGATTCCTTCAATCCTTTTGCCGCCAGTCGAGTTCGTGGATTCCGGGCAATGTTCCCTCGCCCCTCGCCCCTCGCCCCTCGCCCCTCGCCCCTCGCCCCTCGACCCGCTTTTATTTCCGCAGCGCCTCCCACACGCGCTCCGGCGTGAACGGCATCTGCAGCTGGTCCGCACCGTGGCCAAGGCCGCTGCGCGCCAGCGCATCGACGATCGCGTTGACGACCGTCGGCGTTGCGCCGATGGTGCCCAATTCGCCCACGCCCTTCACGCCGAGATGATTGTTCTTCGATGGCGATGATTCGTCCATCGTCATGTTGAACGCGCGAATCATGTTCGCGCGCGGGAGTGCGTAGTCGAGAAACGTGCCGGTCAACGGCTGGCCGGACTCGCGATCGTAGACGACACGCTCGCACAGCGCCTGGCCGATGCCCTGCATCGCACCTCCCTCGAGCTGCCCGACCACGATCATCGGGTTCACCACACGTCCGACGTCGTTGACCGACCAGTAGCCGGCGATCTCGACCTGGCCCGTTTCCGGATCGATCTCCACTTCGCAAATGTGGCAGCCGTTCGGCCACGTGGGATCCGCGACGGTGTTGGTCGTCTGCAGGACGATCCGCTGGTCGGGCTGCTTGCTTGCAAGCTCGAAGAGCCCGATCGCGCGATCGGTGCCGCCGATGCGAAATGAACCATCACGGTACTCGATATCCGCAACCGCCGCCTCGAGCTCCTGCGCCGCCAGTTCCTGCGCCTTTTCCACCGTACGTTCGGACGCACGGTGGACCGCGGTCCCGCCGACGAACAGCGAACGCGATCCGGCGCTGCCGAATCCGGTGCCGCGATCGGTATCGCCGAGCGCGATCCGGATTTTTTCCAGCGGCACGCCGAACACGTCGACGGCGAGCTGCGCGAACGTCGTCGCGAGCCCCTGTCCCATCGCCTGCGTCGCGGAAAAGATCTCGATCTCGCCTTCGCCCTTGACGGTCACCGTGACCGTCTCGCTGAATGCCTCGGCGCCCGTCCATTCGACGAACGTCGCCATGCCGCGCCCGCGCAGGCGGCCGCGCCGCCGCGCTTCGGCCGCACGCGCGTCGAATCCGTTCCAATCGGCGAGCGCCACGCCTTGGTTCATCACCGACTCGAACGCTCCGGTGTCGTAGGTCTTGCCCATCGCATTCTTGTACGGCATCTGCGCCGGTTTCACCATGTTGCGCCGGCGCAGCTCCACTGGATCGATGCCGCTCTGCCGCGCCGCGGCGTCGATCAGCCGCTCGATCGTGTAGATGGCCTCGGGCCTGCCGGCGCCGCGATACGGGCCGGTCGGCGTCGTATGCGTGAGCACGCCTTCGACATACACGTCGACCGTGTCGATATCGTAGACACCGGTCTGCACCCACGGCCCGATCATCAACTGGATGATGGCGCCGGCAGGCGTCGCATACGCGCCGAGATTCGCGTGCGAATGCACGCGCAGCGCGAGGATGCGGCCCGCTTCGTCAAGCGCCAGCATGGCCCGGGTGGACAGATCGCGGCCATGGGTGGCCGACAGGAATTCCTCGATGCGCTCGGCCGTCCACTTCACGGGGCGCTTGAATTCCCGCGCGCAGTACGCGCATACGATATCTTCGCCATACAGCGTGGTCTTCATGCCGAAGCCGCCGCCCACGTCGCCGACGAGAATCCGCATCTTCTCGGGTGCAATGCCGAGCACTTCGTTGCACATTTCGTCGCGGACGCCGGTCGGTGTCTGGCAGCTCACGCGCAGCGTGATGCGATCGGTGGCGGCGTCATAGCTGGCGAGCGTCGCGCGGGGCTCGATCGGCGCCGGCGCGACTCGCTGATTGACGAGATCGAGCGTGACGACGTGCGCGGCCGCGGCTATCGCGAGCGTCGCCGCTTCCGCGTTGCCGTGCCGATGTTGACAGGCGATGTTGCCGGTTGCCTCCGGCCATACGAGCGGCGCGCCCGGCGCGATCGCTTCGCCGAGATCGACGACCATCGGCAGCGGCTCGTAGATCACGTCGAGCGCTTCGGCCGCGTCGCGTGCCTGCTCGCGCGTCTCCGCGACGATCGCCGCCACCGCTTCGCCGACGTAACGGACGACACCGACCGCCAGCGCATGCTGCGGCGGCGCAGCGGTCGGGGCGCCGTCGCGCCGCCGGAAGTCGGACGACTGCACGAGCGGCTTCAAGCCGGCCCGCACGAGGTCGTCGCCGGTCACGACAGCGACGACGCCCGGCAACGCCGTTGCAGCAGCGGCGTCGATCGCGCCAATCCGCGCATGCGGATACGGCGAGCGCACGAAGGCGACGTAGGTCTGGCCGGCGAGCGAAAAATTGTCGGCGAACTGGTCGCGGCCGGTCAGCAGGCTGTCGTCCTCGACGCGGCGAACCGATTTGCCGCTGCCGTAGCGGCTTTGCGCTGATTCTGCGGTCATGATATTCGTATTCGTATTGGCGGTAAGATGCGGCGCGCAGGCATCGACGGCCGCTCGCGCACCTCGCAATATAACCGCTCCGGACACGATATGACCGCTCTCATCGCCGGCCTCGTGCTGTTTCTCGGCCTCCATTCCGTGCGCATCGTCGCCGACGGCTGGCGCAGCGCGCAGATCATGCGCATCGGCGAGCGGAAGTGGAAGGGCCTCTACGCGCTGGTCGCCCTGGTCGGTTTCATTTTGCTCATCTGGGGTTACGGCCAGGCGCGCCTGGACCCGGTGATCCTGTGGAATCCACCGGCATGGTTGCGCCATGTCGTGCCGCTGCTGACGCTGCCCGCGTTCGTGCTGGTCGCCGCCGGCAACATGCGCGGCACGCGGATGAAAGCCGCGGTCGGTCATCCGATGGTGCTCGGCGTCAAGCTGTGGGCGTTTGCCCATCTCATCGCCAACGGCACGCTCGCGGCGACCGTGCTGTTCGGAAGCTTTCTCGTCTGGGCGATCGTGGATTTCGTGTCGTTGCGTCGCCGCGATCGCGCGCTCGGCACAGTCCATCCGGCCGGGACGCTCCAGCGCGACGCTCTGGCCGCGGCGATCGGCGTCGTCACCTGGGTCCTGTTCGCATTCTGGCTGCATGGCCTTCTCTTCGGCGTGCGGCCATTCGGATGACCCACGCCGTCATCCTGTTGGCGACCGTGATGGCAGCCACGTCCGTGGGCGCCGCGGAGATCAAGGTGCTGAGCGCCGGCGCCGTCGAACCGGGATTGCGCGCATTCGCGCAGCTCGTCAACGCGCAAACCGGCCACGATCTCGCCATCCAGTTCAACACGGCACCTCGCATCGCGGAACGCCTCGGCGCGGGCGAGACCTTCGACATCCTGATCTCGCCGCCCGCGGTCATCGACCAGGCGATCAGGAACGGAAAGGTCGTGGCCGAATCACGGATCGCGGTCGGTCGCGTCGGCGTCGGCATCGTCGTACGCAGCGATGCACCCGCACCCGACGTCGCGACGGTCGACGCGCTGAAGCAATCGCTGCTCGGCACCGACGCGGTGGTCTATAACACCGCGTCGACCGGCCTTTACCTCGATCGCCTGTTCGAGAAAATGGGCGTCCTCGATCAGCTGAAGCCGAAGACGACGCGCTACGCCGACGGCGCCGCAGTGATGGAGCACCTGCTCAAGACAAAAGGCAACGTCCTGGGTTTCGGCGCGATGACCGAGATCAGGCAATATGAACCGAAAGGCTTGCGGCTCGTGGGGCCGTTGCCGGCGGACGTGCAGAACCATACGAGCTACGAAGCGGCGCTGATGACCGGGGCGAGCGCCGCCGGGCCCGCGAAAGCGGCGCTCGCAATACTCGCGACACCGGCCGGAAGAGCCGCATTCGCGTCTGCCGGCGTGGAGTAAAGGGTCTTCCCGAGGCGCTTCGCGCCTCCCCCCACAGAGGCGGGCCGCCATGGGGACCCCCTCACTTGCTCGCCGCGACCGAGCGAACGCTGGCAGCCTGCGCCGCCGCGGCGCCATCGAATGCATAGCCGAAGGTCAGCGTCCCCAGCACCAGCAATCCGATGCACACGCTGGCGGCAAATCCATCCTCGATATGCTGCAGCCAACGATTCGCAGTGTGCCAATGTGGCGCGGGAGCCAGACCGCGGCCGATTTCCGGTATCTCGCCGGATGGTGGCGTGACGGGGGGCACACGCGGCCCATGCGCAGCTCGCTCGTTCAGGCGCGTCGGAACCGCCGCGCGATCGCGCGCCCCGCGTACTGCGTCAAATGTCAATTCCATCATCATTTCCGTCTCCATCGCCGGTGTCGGGCACGGCGTTCAGTCTAGGAATGACCTGGGGACAGGACAAGCGATTTGTTTTCGATATAACATGTCAATATTATTAACACATTGGACGGCTCAAATGGCGCTCAGGCTTCCTCCGATGCAGGCATTGCGCGCGTTCGAGGCCGCGGCGCGCGAGCAGAGCCTGACGCGCGCGGCGGATTCTCTGCGTCTCACGCATGGCGCCATCAGCCACCAGATCAAGGCGCTGGAAGCCGATCTTGGTGTGCGACTGTTCGCACGCGCGGGCCGCGGCATTCGCCTGACCGACGAGGGCGAACGGTTCGCAAAGCGCGTCCGCGGCGCGCTGACCGAGCTCGCCGACGCGGTGCGCGAGGTTGCCGACCGCAGCAATCCGCGCCTGTTGCGCATCAGCGTCACGCCGTCGTTCGCCGGCCGCTGGCTGCTGCCGCGCATGGCGCGCTTCGCCGCCGCGCATCCGGACATCGATCTCGACGTGCGGGCCAACATGGCCAACGTCGACTTCCAGCGCGACGATGCCGAGGCCGCCGTGCGGTACGGCATGGGCAGCTGGGACGGCGTGGTCAGCGAGCATCTGCTCGACGAGCTGTTCTTTCCGGTGTGCAGTCCGCAGCTCGCGCACGGCCGCTTGCCCAGGCGCCCAGAAGACCTCGCGCGCCATACGCTGCTGCGCTCGGAGGACGAATTCTGGCAACCGTGGTTCGCGGCCGCGGGACTGCCGTGGCCCGAGCCCGATCGCGGGCCGATCTTCAACGACGCGTCTCACTTGATGCAGGCGGCCGTCGCGGGCCAGGGAATCGCGCTCGCGCGCACGTCGCTGCTGGCGAACGACGTGCGCAACGGCCTGCTCGTGCGCCTGTTCGACATCGATGTGCCGAGTCCGCGCAAGTACTTCCTCGTCTATCCGCCGCGGCTCGCCGAATCGCCGAAGATCGCGCTGTTCCGGCAGTGGTTGCGCGATGAAATCGCGCGCGACGGTGAGGTCGTCAATCGAAAAGCGAAGGCGCCGCCGCGTCCGGTTGCGCCGCGCCGTCGCCGCTGACCGGGGACAGCGCGCCGATGCGCACGCCGAGCAGCCGGATGCGCCGCTCGAGCGGGACGCGCTTCAGGCAGCTGCCGGCAGCACGGCGAATCTCTTTCGCGTCCTGCGTCGCGCGCTCGATCGTGTGATCGCGCGTGACGGTCTCGAAATTGTCGTAGCGAAGCTTGACGCCGATCGTCTTGCCGGCGTAGCCCTTGCGCTGCAGATCGCCGGCGAGGCTCACGCACAGGTCGGTGAAGATCTGCGACAGCTGGTCGCGATCGCGGCGCGCGGACAGATCGCGCTCGAAGGTCGTTTCGCGGCTGATCGACTTCGGCTCGCTTTCCGTGACGACGTCGCGAGCATCGCGGCCATGCGCGGCCTCGTGCAGCCACGCGCCGTAATTGGGGCCGAACTGCTCGATGAGCCACGCGACGTCGGCATGCGCAAGTTCGCCGATCGTCTGGATGCCGAGTCCCTCGAGCTTCGCGCTTGCCTTGGGCCCGATGCCATTGATCCGGCGCGGCGGCAACGGCCAGATCCGCGTCGCGATGTCGTCGGGTCGCAGGACGGTAAGCCCGTCGGGCTTGTCGAGCTCCGAGGCGATCTTCGCCAGCAGCTTGTTGGGCGCGACCGCAATGGAACACGAAAGACCCGTCGCGGTGCGCACCGCAGCCTTGAGCGCCCTGGCAACATCGCGGGCGCGCCACCAGGCGTCGATCTCGGATTCGGGGTCGGCAGACCCCTCGCCCCAGCTCTCTCCCGCCTCCGGGACCGACTGCTCTTCGCCGGCGCGGGGCGGCTGCACGTCGGTCAAATCGACATAGATCTCGTCGATTCCCCGATCCTCGATGCGCGGCGCAATTTCGCGCACCGCCGCCTTGAACAGACGCGAATACTTGCGATAGGCATCGAAGTCGGTCGGCAGCAGGATCGTTTCGGGTGCGAGCGCGGCCGCCTTCATCAATCCCAGTGCCGAGTGCAGGCCGAATTTGCGCGCCTCGTACGTTGCCGTCGTGATGACCCCGCGCCCGGCGTAACCGCGCAACGTCGCGAATTTGCGCGTGATGCCGCCGGTCGCCGGATCGACGATCTCTTCCGGCTGATGCCGGCGGCCGCCGCCGATCACGACAGGCTGGCCGCGCAGCTCCGGATAACGCAACAATTCGACCGACGCATAGAAAGCGTCCATGTCGAGGTGCGCGATGAGGCGAAGCGACGGCATTAAGCAGGAGACCCTACTCAATGCGACATCAGCACCGGGACCGTCATCGCCTGCAACACGGCGCGCGTCACGCCGCCCAGCACGAATTCCGACAGCCGCGGCCGGCTGTACGCGCCCATCACGATCAAATCGGCTTCGAGGTCCGCCGTGCGCGACAGGAGCAGATTGCCGGCATCGATGTCCTCGGCCATTTCGTGGCGGACGTCAGCGGCGATGCCGTGCCGCGCGAGAAAGGCGGCGATCCCGGCATCGGACAGCGTCTCCCGCACCGTTTGATCGTGCGGCGGCGAAATCGACACGACGACGACCTTGCGCGCCCGTTCCAGGAACGGCATGGCGTCGGCGACGGCCCGCGCGGATTCCCGAGCTTCCTTCCACGCGATCACCACGGTTTCGCCGATCGACGCGAACTCGCCGGAATGCGGAACGATCATCACGGGACGCCCGGACGCCATGAGGACCGAGCGCACGAGATCGTTGGCGAACGCGGCATGCGCATCCGCTGGTTGCGGCTGGCCGAGGATGGCGATATCCGAATAGCGCGCATGCAAGATCGCGGCGTCGATCGGCGGGCCCGCCGGCGCACTCCAGTCGACCGCCAGCAGTCCCTCGCGCTCGGCCGCCACTCGGAAGCGCACCTCGGCGCGCGCCTGCGCGTCGCCCGATTCGTGCAACCGATGCTGGACGAGCGAATCGGGAAGCATCGCCGACGTGAACGGCGTCAGCTCGCGGGTGGGCACCAGATAGGCCCCCGCGAGCTCCGCATCGAACTTGCGCGCGAGCCTTGCCGCAACGTCGAGCCGCTGGTCGCTCTGGTCGCTGTCGTCGATATGGACGAGAAGGGATCGATAATCCATGGCGCTCTCGCAAAGTGACGGCACCTATTGTGCGCCAACCGCCTCGCCGCGGCTCGTAGCCGCAGCGCATGCGATGCGATCCTCCGATATGCAACCAAGCCGGCGGCCGCGTGGTCCAATTCGATCTGACGGAGGAGAAGCCCGCAATGAAGAGTCCGCTGCCCTGGCTCGCGGCAATGGCGGCGCTGGCGATCGGCGCCGGCGCTTACTTCTACTACTTGCGCAACGCAAACGTGCCGGAGCCGCCGCCGCCCGTGGCCGCCGTCGAGCCCGCGCCCAAGCCGCCCGAAGCCCCGCGCATTCTTCATCCGGTGCCCGAAGCGCCACCGACCGGCCTCGCGTTGCCGCCGCTCGCGAGCAGCGAGTCGTTGATCACCGAGACGGTGACCGGGCTCTTCGGTCGCGAGTCCTACGCGCGCTTTTTCTATCCGGAGGGGCTGGTGCGCCGCTTCGTCGCGACGATCGACAACCTGCCCCGCAAGACCGCCTCCGCGCGGCTGATGCCGACGAAGCCGGTGCCGGGCATCTTCGTCGTCACCGGCAACGAAAAGGGGATCGAGCCCGGTGCCGAAAACGCGCTGCGTTATCGTCCCTACGTGCTGGCCATGGAAGGCGTGGAAGCCAAGCGTCTCGTGGCTACTTACGTCCGGCTGTACCCGTTGTTCCAGACCGCGTATCAGGAGCTGGGCTATCCGCAGGGCTATTTCAACGATCGGCTGGTGCAGGCCATCGATGACCTGCTGGCGGCGCCCGACATTGCCGCGCCGCGCCTTGCGCAGCCCAAGGTGCTCTATGAGTTCGCCGACGCCGATCTCGAAGAGCGCTCGGCCGGCCAGAAAATGATGTTGCGGATGGGGAGCGGCAACGCCGCGCGGGTCAAGGACAAGCTGCGCGCGATCCGGCGCGAGCTTACGGGGCAGCTGACGGCGCCATAGCTTGGCGTCCGCGTGCCACCCGTGCGGATGTGCGCAACGATGATGCGGCGCCGTTACGCCTGGCCGACCGCGCCTGCGCCCGCAGGAACGTGAGCGTCGTCGTCTCGGCGCGCCGCGGCGCGCCGGACAGATTGGCGTATCGGTGCAGCGTGCCGCTGCGCCACGCATCGAACACCACGGGATTGATGTACGACTTGCGGCAGACCGCCGGCGTGTTGCGCAGCTCGGTCGCCACTTGCCGGATCGCACCCACGATGCACGTCTTGAGCGCGCGCTCGCTCGCCGCTTCCGGCAATGGCGTTCCCACCAGCAACGTGAATGCGCGCACCGTCGCGATCCACGTGCGGAAGTCCTTCGCCGTGAAATCGGCGCCGGTCACCTCCTTCAGGTACTCGTTGACGAGGTCGGAGGTGACCGGCCGCCGCAGGCCATCATCGTCGAGGTACTGGAAAAGAAGCTGCCCCGGCAGTTGCTGGCAGCGACGGACGATGCCGGCCAGCCGGCGGTCGTCGATCGCAACCTCGTGCTCGACGCCGCCCTTGCCGCGGAAGGACAGCCGCACACGACCGTCATGCACGAATGCCGCATGGCGGTTGCGCAGCGTCGTCAGGCCGTAGCTCTTGTTGTCGCGGACGTACGATTCGTTGCCGATCCGCGCGCGGGTCACGTCGAGCAGGCTCACGAGTGCCGCCAGCACCTTGTCGCGCGGCAGTCCCGGCATCGCGAGATCGCGGCGCAATCGCGCCCGCAATTTGGGAAGTGCCTCGCCGAACGCAATCATCCGGTCGAACTTCGCGTCGTCGCGCAGCACCCGCCAGTCCGCGTGATAGCGGTATTGCTTGCGCCGCCGCGCGTCGCGTCCGGTCGCCTGCAGGTGCCCATTCGGATTGATGCAGATCCACACGTCCTCGTAGGCGGGCGGGATGGCGAGACGGGCAATGCGCTGCAGCGTGGCGCGATCCCTGACGGGACGATGGTTCGGATGGCGATAGACGAAGCCTTCGCCCGCGCGCACGCGTGCGATGCCAGGTTCGGCATCGGAGACATAGACGAGCCCCGCCGCATGCGCCATGCGCATCGCATGGACGGCGGTCGTCGCGCGTTCGGTCGAGGCCATCGTCATCTCGCGTTCCGCAACAGGTGCGGGGGCCTCGATTGTGCGGCGCAGGCGGCCGCCTTACCGAGCCGCCATCGTCTTATGTTGCTGTCGGCGGCGGACTACACGGGATTGATATAATCATCGACCAGCATGCCGCCTGCCGCATTCGGCCGGCGGCTTTTGTTTTCATTCCGATGAACGACGCCACCTTCCCCGCCGATCTCGTCCGCGACGTCGCCAAGCGCCGCACGTTCGCGATCATTTCGCACCCGGACGCGGGCAAGACCACGCTGACCGAGAAGCTGCTGCTGTTCGGCGGCGCGATCCAGATGGCAGGCACCGTCAAGGCGCGCAAGAGCGCGCGGCACGCGACGTCGGACTGGATGGAAGTGGAAAAGCAGCGCGGGATCTCGGTGACGAGCTCGGTGATGCAATTCGAATACTCCGGCCACACCATCAATCTGCTCGACACGCCGGGTCACCAGGATTTCTCCGAGGATACCTATCGCGTGCTCACGGCGGTGGATGCGGCGGTCATGGTGATCGACGCGGCCAAGGGTGTGGAGGCGCAGACGATCAAGCTGCTCGAGGTGTGCCGGCTGCGCAACACGCCGATCATCACGTTCGTCAACAAGATGGATCGCGAGGTGCGCGAGCCGATTGCATTGCTCGAGGAGATCGAATCCGTGCTGGCGATCGATTGTGCGCCGATCACCTGGCCGATCGGGATGGGCAAGTCCTTTCGCGGCGTGTTCGATCTGCGCAACGACCGCCTCGTCCGCTTCACGCCGGGCGAAGAACGACGGCACGACGACAGCGAGCTGATCGAAGGCCTCGCCAATCCGCGCCTTACCGCGCTGTTTCCGGGCGAGATGCCCGCGCTGCGCCACGACGTCGACCTCATCCGCAGCGCGAGCTCGCCGTTCGACCTCGCCGAATTCCTCGCGGGACGGCAGTCGCCGGTCTTCTTCGGCTCGGGGATCAACAATTTCGGCGTGCAGGAAATCCTGAACGCGCTGACCGAATGGGCGCCGCCCCCACAGCCGCGCGATGGCACGGCGCGCATCGTGGCGCCGGCGGAAGCCCCATTCTCGGGCTTCGTGTTCAAGATCCAGGCGAACATGGATCCCAAGCACCGCGACCGCATCGCGTTCTTCCGCGTGTGCTCGGGCCGCTATACGCCGGCGATGAAAGTCGAGCATCAGCGCCTGGGCCGCGAGATCAAGCTCGGCAACGTGATGACGTTCATGGCCAACGAACGTGTCGCGAGCGACGATGCGGTGGCCGGCGACATCATCGGCATCCACAACCACGGCCAGCTGCAGATCGGCGACACGCTGACCGAAGGCGAAGCCCTTGCGTACAAGGGCATTCCGTATTTCGCTCCGGAGCTCTTTCGCGTCGCCCGCCCGCGCGATCCGTTCAAGGCCAAGCAGCTTTCGAAGGGCCTGCAGCAGCTGGGCGAGGAAGGCGCGATCCAGGTCTTCGAGACCATCGTCGGCAACTCGCTGTTGCTGGGCGCCGTGGGGCAACTCCAGTTCGAAGTGGTCGCGGCGCGGCTCGCCAGCGAATACAAGGTCGATGCGATCTATGACGAGGCGGGCATCGCCACCGCACGCTGGCTGACCTATCCCGACGAGAAGACGCGCCGCGATTTCGAGAAGGACCGCGCGGCGTCGCTCGCCACCGACGTCGACGGCAATCCGGTGTATCTGGCCCCGAACCGCTTCAACCTGCAGGTGGCAATGGAACGCTGGCCGCAGGTGGGCTTTCATGCGACGCGCGAGCACGGACAGCGGATGACGCACGTCTAGGAACTGGCTCCGGGAAGAATCCCATGCAGGCATCCTCGCTGGTCGATGCGCTGAAACGCAGGTTTAAGGGACGCTTCCTCACCTACGACTATGCGGGCGAAGTCCTGGTCGGCGAAGCGACACGCGCCGCGGGCGGCGAACCGGCGCCCAATGCCAGGTGCACATCGGCCTCTGACGCACTGACTCGCCGTAGACCGAAGGGAAAACACAACGGGCCGGAAATTCCAGCCCGTTGGCGTTCAGCGATGTGAGGTCGTCAAATCAGGTCACGCCCGGAGGCGCCGGCGTATTCGGTGGCGGATAGCTCCCCGGCGGGTAGTTCGCGGGGGGCGCGACCGGCACCGGAGGGCCGGGTGCGATCGGGCCCGTGGGCATGCCGTATCCCGGCGGAACGTTGCTGGACGGCGGTGCGAGTTGCGGCGCTGCCGTCCGCGGCGGAGCGCCGCTTTGCGACAGATTGGGCGGCGGATAATTCGGCGGCGGGTATGCCGGCGCAGTGCTACTGGCCGGCGGCATACGATAAGCCACTCGCCCGGGCACCTGGTTGCCGCGCGCGTACATGCACTGCGTGTAGGCGATGTCGTAGCGGCGCTGCGCTTCCTGGTACGAATAACCGTAGGCGTTGCTGCCCGCGGCGCTGCCGAACAGCAGACCCGTTCCGGCGCCGATCGCGGCGCCCTGGCCTGCCTGCCCCGTCGCCGAGCCGATGATGGCCCCCGCCGCGGCGCCGAGCAGCGTGCCGACTGCCGCGCTGCCAACGGCGGCGTTCTCCGCATTCTGCTGCGCCGACGCGCCGCCGATCGCGGCCTGCGCGTATTGCTGACACGACATCTGATCCGCCTGGAATTGCTCGAAGCTTTTCTGCGGTCCGGGCATCACCATCACGTTCGGGCCGGTAGGAACGGTCGCGCAACCGGCGACGAACACGACCGCCGCGAGAGGAACTAAGGCGATTCGGGTCAGCATGTCAGTTGCTCGGCGCCGATTGCGGCGCGACGGGAACCCACGCCTTGTTGCACGATTGTACATACGGGAAATAGCCGGCTGGATCGGTGCAGTAGTACCAATAATTCGACGATGCTTGCGTGCCTTGCTGCGGCGCGACGTAAACGGTCGCGTCCTGCTCATACACTATCGGCGCTCCCGCGTAATACGGCGAGTAGCTCGCGCCGTAATAGGGATAACCCCAGCCTCCCCAGTACCATGGGGCGCCGAAATAGAAGCCGACGCTCGGCCCCCAATAGCCCGCCCGCCAATAAGGGTAGTAGCCGCGGCCATACCAGCCCCGGTATCCGCCGCCGTAATAGCCGCCGCGATATCCGCCGTGGTACCCACCGCCTTGGTAGCTGCCGTGACCTCCGGTATAGCTGCCCCCGCCGCGATAACCGCCACCGCCCGAATAGCCGCCGCCTCCCTGATAGCCGCCGCCGCCACCCATGCCGGGGCCGCCTCGGCCGCCGCCGCCACCACCACCACCGCCCCCGCCGCGGCTCTGCGCATCCGCGGCACCGTTAACGGCGAACGCCGCCGCCGCCAAACACAAAATAAGGATTGATCTCATGGGGAATTCCCTCCTGCCGCCTATCCGGTTACGACTTGGGGACAACGGGGCAGTTCCCCGCCTCGCCGTTTCGGCCGTAACAAGTTGTTTCGGTCGCGAATGGGCGCGCGGCATCACGCCCGCCATCTCTTGAATCAACGTTTGGCCGCCTTCCGGGTTGACATTCCCATGGCCGGCACGAACTAACGACTAACATATCGCTTTTACGCCATTTTCGGGAAAGAACCTATGCCTGCCGATACCCGTTCCGCTGACGCCGTGATGGACGCCGCGTCGCTCTACCGCGAAGAAATCGTCACCGACCGCAAGGTCGGAACGATCCGAATGATGGTGCCGATCAAGGACGATGGTTCGCCGGACGCGGTCCGGCCGACCGTGTATTCAGGCGAAGCGCAGATCATGACCAACATGGGCGCACTGCCGGTGACCTTCGACATCGACGCTGCGAACCTCGCCGAAGCCGTGGCCAACTACGGGGAAGCCGCGAAGGCGGGCATCGAACGTACGATGCGCGAGCTGCAGGAGCTGCGGCGGCAGGCGTCCTCGGGACTCATCGTGCCACCTGCGGGCGCGGCGAGCGCGCTGACCGGCGGCGGCATGGGCGGCCTTCCGGGCGGCGGCAAGATCCAGCTGCCGTAGTCGTCGCGCCGGCTGCGGCGGGCGGCTGTTATTTTCTCCCCCGCCTTCGGCGTCCTCCCATAGGGGCGCCGCGTCGGGAGGGCCACGGCTATTGGCTCCCTGAGGACGCTTCAGGCGCGCCGCGCGGCCCGCATTCCGGCACAATCCGCGGATGACCAATACCGCGATCCTGGCCGCGTCGGCGCTGCTGCTGTTTGCGTACGCGCTCGAGCATTTCGGCCGCCGCTTCAAGTTGCCGAGCGTGGTGTTGCTGATCGCCGCAGGCTTGATCGCGCGCCAGATTCTCGACATGCTCGGGCTGCATTACCACTGGGTCGATCCGATCGTGCCGATCATCGGGACGCTCGGACTCATCCTCATCGTGCTCGAAGGCTCGCTCGATCTCACGGTGACCCGCGAGCGGCAGGGATTGATCGTCACCGCGCTGGCCTCCTCGCTGCTCGGCTTCCTGGCGACGTTGGCCGGGTTCGCGTTCCTGTTCCGCTACATTCTCGACCTTGCGACGCCCGCCGCCATGCTGGCGGCCATTCCGTTCGCCGTGATCAGCAGTGCCGTGGCGATCCCGAGTGCCGCGGGTCTCGCCGAGCGTCCCCGCGAGTTCGTCGTCTACGAATCCTCGCTCTCCGACATCCTCGGCGTGCTCGTGTTCTATGCATGGATCGCGGGCCAGGGCTCGCTCGAGGGATTCGCGCTCGACCTCTTCGGCGGCGGTGCGCTCTCCATCATCGTCGCAGCAATTGCCGCGCTCACCGTTTGGTACTTCATCAACCAGGTCGTCGGCCATGTCCGCTTCCTGCCGCTGCTGGCCGGCATCGTTTGCCTGTACGCGATCGGCAAGGAGCTGCACCTCTCGCCGTTGATCGTCGTGCTCGTCTGCGGTCTCCTCATCAACAACCCGCATCTCATCACGTGGCACGCGAAGCTGCGGGCGTTGCATACCGATGGCTACGCGCAGACGCTCCACGAGTTCAAGGGTCTGGTCGCCGAGCTCACGTTCGCCAGCAAGAGCTTCTTTTTCCTGCTGCTCGGGTACTGGACCGACGTGAGCCAGATGATGTCGGTCGAGGCATGGCTGATTTCCGTCTCGGGCATCGCGCTGATCCTCGCCTCGCGCTTCGTCATCCTGAAGCTGCTGCGGCAGGAGGCGATCGCGCAACTGGTCTGGATCGCGCCGCGCGGCCTCGTCACGGTGCTGCTGTTCCTGAGCGCCCGCAATACCGGCCAGCTCGACGACTTCCCGTTTGGCGCGGTGATGCTTGTCGTGCTCGCGACCTCCGCGATGACGGCGTTGTCGCATCGCGGCGCCGCGCATGCGGCCGAGGTCCCCGCGATCGAGCCTCCGTCCTCGGCGACCTGACGATTCGTTCATCCGTTCGGACGATGGCGGCCCCCGCGGCGCTGCCTCGATCATTCATGGCGCATTCCCACCCGTCCAGGAGGCGCCATGTCGCATGTTCTCGATCCTTCGTGTCTGCCCGACGACGCGGCCTACGCTGCCGCGCTCGATGAACTCGAAGACCTGATGCTCGCCGACCCCGATACGCCGGGCGGCCGCCGTTTCGACGAATTGGTCGTGCTGATCGAGGAATACGAGGCCCGGCGCGACGGCTACGACCTCGCGCGAATGAAACGCGCGCTGGCGGGCGAGGACTGATTGTCCGCAGGCGGGCCCCGTGGCCAAGGGTGGCGCTTGATTCGTCGCCCGCATCCACAACCCATTTGTCGCTTCCCGGGGACGTAAGACACCGCTGACACGGGAATCGACAATGCACCGAGTCCGCGGGCCGCGCGCACGGCCTACATTGGCTTCATTGCCAACGTAGACCGGAGCGATTCCATGTCCCATGTTCATAACATCCTGCAAAGAGGCGGGTCGTTCTTCGCCGGCATCCTGATCGGCCTGGCGGGCATCACGCCAGTCTTCGCCGCAACGCTCGACGGGCAGCTGACCCCGCGCAATCTGATTCTGCTGGTTTCGCTGATCCTGCTGGGCGTCGGAATCGCATTGAAAGTGATGCACCGGCGTCACGATACGGGTACGGGGACCGAAGATCCCGACCTGCGCTGGTGGCTGAATCCGTAGATCGCGATCATGAAGATCATGCCTACCCGCTGGATCCTGCGGCTCCTCAAGTTTTTCGCGTGGTCCGCCGCACTCGCGCTCGTAGTGGCTTTGTTCGCGCCCATGCCGGTCATCCGCTTGTTCGGCTATGTGGCGCTGGCGTGCGCGCTGACGGGCATGGCGCTTCATCTTTACCTCCTTCATGACGCTGATCCGCACGCATGGACGGTGCTGCGCTATCAGATCGCGCATCTTCCCGACCGTGCGCTTGCGCGTTGGCGGGCCGCGTTTCACCGGCACGAGTTGCACAAGGTGCAACCGTGACGGTGGAAGCGGGGGTTCTCGTCGCCATTTCCAACGAGCGCGAGTACTCGGCGGCACTGGACGAATTCGACAGCCTGATCTTGTCGGAACCCGGAACGCCGCCGGGGCGTCGTTTTGTTGAGCTCGTGCGGCTCATCGACGAATACACGGCGCGGCGCGGCGGCTATGCGTTGCCGGCGCGCGATCGCCGGCAAGACGAGCGACCGCTCGACAACGTCGTCAGGCTACAGCAGCGAATCGGTAAGTCGCGCCAGGTTCTCCAGCACTCGCCGCGGTAGCCGGATCTGCCGGCGCTCGTCGCGCGTGACCAGCGACGTATGCTCGAGGTAGCCCTGCTGGATCTTGCGCAGCTGCGCGACCACGGACCGGTCATAGATCAGCACGCTGACCTCCGCGTTCAGCGCGAAGGACCGGATATCGAGATTGGATGAGCCGATCAGCGCGACGTCGTCGTCGACGCTCATGTGCTTGGCGTGCAGGAAGCTGCCGGTGTGACGATGGATGCTGACGCCCGCGTTCAGCATGGCGTCGTAGTACGACTGCTGGGCGAGTTGCACGAGGGGCTTGTTCGATTCCTGATCGACGATGAGATCGACGGCGACCCCGCGCCGGGCCGTGCTGCACATCGCGACCAGAAACGGCTCGCTCGGGATCACGTACGGCGACGTCAACACCACCCGCGATCGCGCGCCGTACATGAGCGCGATCATCACGGCCTCCGCCGTGCCTTCGTTGTAACCGGGTCCGCTCGGGACCACCTCGGCGAGGCCGTCGGGCGTGACGTTCAATCGCGCCGGCGACAGATCGTCGGATTCCGGTGGCAGGTTGCCTGTCTCGAGATACCGGTCGCCCAGCAAGATGGCATGCAGATGGCGGACGATCGGCCCTTCGGCACGCACGAGCATCTCCTCGTTGATCATTCCCCGGTTGGCGTCGGCGTTCACGATGTTCTGCGATCCGAAAAATCCGCATGCGCCGTCGACGACCACGATCTTGCGGTGATTGCGCAAGTCGAAGCGCGCGGCGTTCGGCCCCCAGAGGCGCAGCGGCATCACCGCAATGACTTCCGCGCCCGCGGCGCGCAATCCCGGCCCGAGGCCCTTCAAGCCTGCGCGCGAGCCGATCGCATCCATCAGCACGCGCACGGCGACGCCGCGCCTGGCCGCCTGCTCGAGGGCGCAGGCGACGCGCCGCCCCACGGCGTCGTCTTCGAAGATGTAGAACAGCATGTGTACAAAGCGCTGGGCGCCGTTTACTTCGCCGACGATGCGGTCGATCGCCGCGTCGTAGACCGGCAACAACTCGAAGCGATTGCCGCCGACGACGGGAAATTCCGACAGCTGGTCGGCGAGCCGCAGCGCCGGCAGCAGCTCCGGCGATACCGCTTTCGCGACGGTCGCGTCGAAGGAGGCCGCGCGCGGCGCGATATGGCGGATCAATTCGTAGATCTGCCGCTGGACCTTCCACCGCCGGCGCGGCATGTACGCGCGGCCGATCAGCAGGTACAGCAGCAAGCCGAGCCACGGCAGGAAAAAGATGAGCAGCAGCCACGCGCGTGCCGCGCTGGGGGGACGCCGCTGCGGCACGTAAAACAGTGCGCCGATGCGAATGACCCATTCGCTGGCCACGTAGAGCGTGCCCCAGTCGAAGTGGCGCAGAGCAAGATCGAATGGCATGGCGAAGGGACCTTGGGAGTCCGCGGCGCATGTTACCGTACCGACCGATTCGCACCCTGGGCTCGCGCGCCGCGCGAGCCTCATCACCACCGGCAAGTCACGCGGCCAGCGCCGGCGCCAATACGCCGAGGTAATCCCGCGCACCCGGATCGGCAACGAGCGCGGCGAACGACCCGAACTCCGCGATGCTGCCTCGTTGCACGAAGATGAAGCGTTCGCACGCTTCGCGCAGGATTTCGAGATGGAACGGCTCGTTCGGGTGCACGCACACGAACACGATGTGTCCGTCACGGCGCAGGCGCGCGAAGAAATCCAGCATGAATCCGATATAGCCGTCCTGGACGGAGAACTGCGGCTCGTCGAACAGATGAATCAGCGGGCGCGCGCGGCCAGCCGGTTCCATCATCCACGCGGGCCTGGTCTTGCGAAATGCCCTCACCTGGTACGACTGGTGATAATGGATGGCGAGCCGGTCTCGCTGGTCATAGCGCACGCGGTGAATGTCGCGGCCTTCGACCACCACGCGTCCGGACGTGGGCACATTGCTGCCGGTCATCAATTCGAACAGCGTCGTCTTGCCGGAGCCGTTGGGCCCCAGCACGCCGATGGTTGCGGCTGCACCGACTGAAAAGTCGGCGGCGAGCGTGAATGTCGGCCGGCGCGGAAACCCTCGCGAGTAGTACCGCTTGAGCAGTCGATCGACGTGAAGGAGCGGTACCTTCATGCTCTTGGCCTTCCCGCTTTCGCGCGAATGACGGTGGCGGCAATGCCGCGCGTCGCAGCGCCGCGGCGCCCCTTACCACCACGGGAAGTCGGCACGGGCTGTCTCATGCCGCGAGCCCCAGCGACTGCCGTGCTTCGGCATCGTCGCGCAGCGCTGCCGCCGCACCTTCATACGCGATGCGGCCCGCGTGCATCACATAGACCCGGTCGGCGATGTCGAGGACCGTGCGCACATTCTGGTCGACGGCAAGGACGGCCACGCCGGCTGACTTCAAGTCGATGATCGTGCGCATCACGTCCTGCACCACCTTGGGCGCCAATCCCTGGCTCGGCTCGTCGAACAGCATCAGGCCCGGACCGCCGACCAGCGCGCGCGAGATCGACACCATTTGCAGCTCGCCGCCCGACATGTTCTCGCATTCGCGCGGCAGCAGATGCCGCAGCGCCGGGAAGATGTCGCAGCACGCCTCGGGGGTGAACGCGCGATACGGCGTGCGCTTGCGCGCGATGGCGAGGTTGCGCGCGGCGGTGAGCGTGGGAAACACGCGCCGGTCGTCCGGCACCCAGCCGATGCCCGCGCGCGCGATCTCATGCGTCGGCAGCCTGGTTACGTCGCGGCCACCGAACTCGATGTGGCCCCGCCGCGCCGGCGTCAGCCCGAGGATCGACCGCAACAGCGTCGTCTTGCCCGCGCCGCTCGGTCCCAGCAGCGCGACGATCTCGCCCGCGCGCACGTCGAGCGAAACGCCGAACAGCACTTGCGTTTCGCCGTAGTACGTCTCGATGTCCCGCACGCTCAGCATGCTACCGTCCCCAACGCCGAGCGCTGCACCCACGGGTTGTCGCGCAACTCATCCGGCGTGCCGCGCGCGATCACCTGGCCCCAATGGATGACGTTGATCCGGTCCGCGAGGCTGAACAGGAAGCGCATGTCGTGCTCGATGATCACCAGCGTCACCTGGCGCTTCAGCTCGGCGACGAGCTCGAGCAGACGCGCAGTGCCGTTCGCGCCCAATCCGGACGTCGGCTCATCGAGAAACAGGATCCGCGGCTCCGTGGCGAGGGCCAGGCCGATCTCCAGCGCGCGCCGCTCGCCATACGCGAGGTCGCGCGCACGAATCCGCTCACGCCCGTGCAATCCCACCCGCTCCAGGACCGCCGCCGCGCGTTCATGCGCATCGCGATCGCGCGCGCGGTCGCGCCACGCGTCGAACGACCGCGCCCGCATCATCGGTAACGCGAACACGAGGTTGTCGAGCGCCGAGTCGTCGTTGAAGAGGTTGATCGCCTGGAACGATCGGGCCACGCCGAGCCGCGTGATTGCAGGCGGCGCCAAACCCGCGATGTTCACGTCATCGAAGCGGATTTCACCACGGTCGGGCGCATACAGGCCGGTGAGACAATTGAAGCACGTGGTCTTGCCCGCGCCGTTGGGGCCCATGATGCCGGTGAGCGTGCCGCTCTCGAACGTGAGATCGATTTCCTCCAGCACGACGCGATCGCCGAAACGCTTGTGCAGGCCGCGGGCTTCGAACAGCGCCATGTCAGCGCGCTCCTGGTCGCCGCCGGGCCGTCCCAAGGCGACCGCCCCCCTGGGGGGAGGACGCCGGAGGCGTCGTCGGGGGGATCCCTTCTTGCCGCCGGGCCGTCCCAAGGCGAGCGCCCCCTGGGGGAAGGACGCCGGAGGCGTCTTCGGGGGGATCATCTTTTCGCCGAAGCTTCGCTACGAGGTCGCGGCCCATGCCGGCCAGGCCTTCGGGCTTGAACAGCACGATCGCCATGAACAGCAAGCCGTACCAGAACAGCCAGGTCTCGGTGTAGGCGCCGAGCAGATCGCGGGCGAGGATGAAGAACGCGGCACCGATCAGCGGACCCCAGAAACTGATCAGTCCGCCGCCGATCAGCACCATCATCACGACGAACCCCGATTGCTGCAGGCTCATCACGTTCGGATAGGCCGACTGCTGCGCCATCGCGAACAGCGCGCCCGCGAGGCCGGCGATCGCCGCCGAGATCACGAACACCAGCCACTTGTAGCGCCAGACGCGATAGCCCAGGAACCCTGCGCGCATCTCGTTTTGCCTGATGCACTGGAGCACGCGGCCCATCGGCGAATGCACGAAGCGCCAACAGAACAGCACGACGAGGAGCAGCGCAATCAGGACGAAATAGAACAGCGCGTCGTTGGAGGCAAGGCTGATCGTCGCGAACCCCAGGTCCACCGGCAAACGCTTCAGGTTGAGCAGGCCGTCCTCACCGCCGGTCACCGAATGCCATTTGACCGCGACGAACCAGAACACCTGGCCGAACGCGATCGTCAGCAGCGCATAGTAGATGCCGCGGCGGTGCGAGATGAACGCGGCCACGGCGCCGCCGAGGATCGCCGCGGCCAGCACGGCGCCGGCAAGATCGAGCCACAGGTTCGGCCAGGCCTTGAGCTGCAGCAACCCGAACGCATAGGCGCCGACCCCGAAGAACGCGCCGTGCCCGAACGATGGCAATCCCGAATTGCCGAGCAACAGGTTGTAGCCCATCGCATAGATCATGAAGATCGCGATCTCGAGCGCCAGATACTGGTAGAGGCCGATCCGCGACAGCCACAGCGGCGACGTCGCCAGGACCAGCGCCAGCACGACCAGCGGCGCCGGGATCACGGCGACGGGCTGTACCTGTGCCGGCGCGAGCGGCGCATGCAAGGCGCTGGGGATCGCGCTGGTCATCGTGGCGGCAGTGGCGACAGGAAAGCGATTCAGGCGAGTGGCGTTTCGGACGATGCGGTGTTCTAATTCAGTCCACGATAGAATAAACGTTCCATCTTGACAAGCCCCGCGCGCCGCGCGGCGGCCAGGAGCAGCATGCAATGCCCAGCGCCACCCGCTACGACGATCTCGCGCGCGCGATCACCGAATCGTATTCGCAGCTGCCCAATCGCCTGCAAGGCATCGCGCGCTTCGCACTCGGCAATCCGGATGCCATGGCGCTGTCGACGGTGGCGGAAATCGCGCACGAGGCCGCAGTGCCGCCGTCCGCGGTCATCCGCTTCGCCAACGCGCTCGGCTACCCCGGCTTCACCGATTTGCAGCGCATCTATCGCGAGCGGCTGGTCGCGCGCTCGGCGACGTACCGCGAGCGCATCGAGCAGATGCGGCGCACCGGCGGCGACAAGGGCCATGTGCTGCCGCAGCTCGTCGACACGTCGATCCACGAGCTCGAGCGGCTGCGCGAGCACTTCGACGTGCGCCGCCTGCAGGCCGCCACCGAGCTCGTTCTCGCCGCCAACGCCGTCCACCTGCTCGCCCAGCGGCGCGCCTATCCGGTCGCCGGCTATCTCGCCTACGGACTGGCGCAGCTCGAAATCCGCGCCTTCCTGCTCGATTCGGTCGGCGGCATGCTGCGCCAGCAGGTGAGCGCGATCGGCCCCGGCGACGTGCTGCTCGCGGCGAGCTTCCGCAATTACACGGCCGAGGTGGTCGAAGCCGCCGAGCTCGCGCGTGCACGCGGCGCGGTCGTGGTCGCCATCACCGATCATCCCGTCTCGCCGCTGGCGCGGGTGGCCAAGGTGACGCTGGAGATCGGCGACGACCCGTCGGTCCAGTTCCGCTCGCTCGTCGCGCCGCTGTGCGCGGCCCAGGCGCTCGTCATGTCGGTCGGCTACGCGCTGGCCGAGCGCAACGGCCGCAAGCCGGCCGCGAAAAAAGGTCGCAAACACTCTTGACAACGATGGCCAAATAGAATGATTATTCTAAATTGCTGATGGCCGGAATGTCTGAACCATCGCCGCCGGGACCGCCCAGGGCGAGCGCCCCTTGGGGGAGGACGCCGAAGGCGTCGTCGGGGGGATCACGTTACATGTGCGGGCGCCAGCGCTTAGACGACGCAAGGAGGAGAGGACCATGCACGTCAATGAGGAGATCAAGCCGGAAACGTTGACCGACGAAGGCACGAGCCGGCGATCGCTGATGACGGCGATCGCGGCTGGCGTGGGCGGTGCGACGTTCTTCGGCCCGTGGAAGGACAACCGCGTGTGGGCGCAGGCGGCGCAAAAGAAGCCGCTGGTGATCGGCCTGACGATGGATGCCTCCGGCCAATATGCGGCGTCGGGTGTCGAGGAACGCCTGGGCGCGATGATGGCGATCAAGGAATTCAACGACAAGGGCGGCGTGCTCGGCCGGCGGATCGAAGCCCTCCATATGGATACGGAGACCACACCCGCCACCGGCTCGCGCGTCGCCGAGCGGATGATCACCCGCAACGAGGCCGGTTTCCTGATCGGTGGCTTGCACTCGGGCGTGGCCAACGCCATATCGCAGGTCGCCCAGAAATACGGCTGCGTGTATTTCAACACCAATTCCAGCTCGCCGACCGAAGCAGGCAAGGATTGCCACCGCGTCAAGTTCGTCTGGGACGGCAACGGCACCAACTTTGCCGAAGCGATCGTCAAGAACGCGATCAAGACCAGCGGCAAGAACTGGGTGCTGCTCACCAACGACTATGTCTGGGGGCACAACACCTCCAAGTCGACGCGCACGCTGGTCGAGGCGAACGGCGGCAAGATCATGGACGAGCTGATGATTCCGCAGAACACGCGCGATTTCTCGTCGTACCTCATCAAGCTGCAGCAGATCAAGCCGGAAGTGGTGGCCGCCGCGGTCGGCGGCGACGACATCAAGGCGCTGCGCCAGCAGGTCGTGCAACTCGGCTTGCAGAAGAAGATGGCGTGGATCAATAACCAGCAGGACTGGCCGGACGTGTACGGGCTCGGGCCCGAGCAGATCTTTGGCGTCTTCGGCACCAACTGGTACTGGATGCTCGATCTTCCCGGCGTCAAGGAATTCGTCGCGAGCTACCAGAAGGTCTATCCGGGCATGGCGATCCAGGTTCCGGGCAATGTCTATTACAACGGCTACGTGGCCACGCGCGAACTGCTGCGCTGCGTCGAGGAAGCGGGGACGACCGCCAACATTGCCGTCATCAAGAAGCTCGAGGGCCGCAAGATGACGGCGCGCGATCGCATGCAGGCCTACGACGCGTGGATCGACGCCGCCACGCACCAATGCCAGCAGACGATCTACATGGCGACGTACAACGACCAGCCGAAGGCGAAGGACGACATCTTCAAGATCCTCACGCAATCGGAGCCCAAGGACGTCATGGATCCCGAAGCGCCCAAGACGTGCAAGCTCGAGGCGTACGACGCCACGCCCACCTACGAGATGTAGGCGCACCGGCCAGCCTCGGGTTATCTGACGTGGTTGCGCGTTGACGCTGCTTCCGCACCTCGTCAACGGTGTCGCGCTAGGACTGCTGTTCGCGTTGATCGCCCTCGGGTTCATGCTGGTCGTGAGCCTGATGGAGACGATCAACCTTGCGCACGGATCGTTCTTCGCGCTCGGCATGTACATCGCGCTGCTGCTGGTCGCGCCGACGGGCGACCTGTTCGGAACGGCGCTCGACGGCTATCGCGCGCTGTCGGTCGGCCTGCGTTATGCCATCGCGCTCGCGCTGGCGCCGGTGGTCGTCGGCGCGGTCGGCATGGTCCTCGAGCTTGCGCTGCGACGAACCTATGGCCGCGATCCGCTCTACGGCCTGCTGCTGACCTTCGGCGCCGCGCTGGTGCTCGAGGAGGGCATCCGGGGGATCTGGGGTTCCACTGAAAAGCAGCTGCCATTGCCCGAGGCGATCACCGGTGCATTCCTGTTCGGTGACCTCATCTACGCCAAATACAGATTATTCGCGTGCGGGTTCGCCGCGGTCGCGATCGGCTTGCTGTGGCTCTTCCTCGAGAAGACGCCTTACGGCTCGATCATCAAGGCGGGTGCGCACGACAGCGAGATGGTGCGCGCGCTCGGCATCAACCTCGCGCGGCTCCGGCTGTTCGTCTTTGCGCTGGGCGTCGCGCTTGCCGGCATGGCCGGTGTGGTAATGGCGCCGATCTGGGGGATGCGGCCGCACGTCGGCGTGGATGCCGTGGTGCCCGCATTTCTCATCATCGTGCTGGGTGGCGTCGGCAGTTTCTGGGGTGCCGTGATTGCAGCGCTGCTGGTCGGAATGGTAGTGGGACTGACCGGCGCCTACGCATCCGAATGGTCGCTGCTGTCGATGTACCTGCTGTTCATCGCGATCGTCACCTTCCGCGCGCGCGGGCTCTGGGGAAAGAAGAGCGTGCTCGATGTCTGACCCTGCGAACGATGGAATCTGCGGCAAGGTCGCCTTCGTTGCCGGCGGCTATGGCGGTATCGGCGAGGCCGTCGCGCATGCACTCGCGCAACGCGGCGCCATCGTCGTAATCGCGGGGCGCGATGCGGTGAAGGCGCAATCGCTGGCGAAAGCGTTGTGCGCAAGCGGTGGAGAGGCGAGCAGCGTGGCCCTCGATGCACGCGATGTCGGTTCCATTCGCGACGCCGTGGCGACCGCCGCCACGCGCCACGACGGCATCGACCTCTTCGTGAACGCCATCGGAACGCAGCAGATCGAACCGCTCACCGACGTCACCGAGGAGGCTTTCGATCGGGTGCTCGATACCAACCTCAAGGCCGCGATGTTTCTCGCGCAAGCGGTGGCGCGTGCGCAGATCGCCGCCGCGCGTGGCGGACGCCACGTTCATCTGCTCTCGGTGCGCGCGCAGCTGGGGATGCGCGACCGCGGCTACTCCGCGTACTGCAGCAGCAAGGGCGGGCTCGTGCAACTGGTGAAGCAGCACGCGGTGGAGCTCGCGCGGCATGGCATCAACGTCAACGGCGTCGCGCCGACCGTCGTGCGCACGCCGATGGCCAACGACTGGCTGGCCGATGCCGAGGTGTACCGCCGGCTGATCGAGCGCATTCCGCTGGGGCGCATCGCCGAAGTGGACGATGTCAGCGGACCGGTGCTGTTTTTCCTCGGCGCACAAGCCGCCTTCGTCACTGGCCAAATTCTTTACGTAGACGGCGGCATTACCGCCTGTCAGTAACGCGACGTGGCCAAATTGCAGCGGCCGGCTTCGCGCGGCCAACAATTTGGTCCCGATTAGTCAGCGGGAAAGGCTTCGGGCGGCCGCGCGCCTTTCCCGTAGAAAGGCACGAAGCGCGTCGATCATAAGCCGCTCCGCGGCCGTTCGGTAACGCGCAAGCACGCTGAAAGCCTTCGATTGGCGCATGCGCTCGCTGGGGCTGTCAATTCGCATGCGCGCGCTACTGAGGTGGGCGCGCAGCGCCGTTCGATCGGCGCGCTTCGTGCCTTTTCCACGTGGAAAGCGCGCGGCCGCCCGAAGCTTCCCACGCAAATATCATCGGGCGCAAATTGCTTGAGCTCGCCGCGAAGCGGCCGCGGGCAAATTGCGCACGACTAGTGCAGGCGTTCGCGAGACTTGCGCGCCGCGTCGGACAGAGTTCGCCGATTACCGCTGCCGCGCACTTGCGTCGTGCGGCGCGCCTGCCAGAAGCGGTAGATGAGCACCGACGCCACTGACAGCTCCTCGACGAGGCTCGCGCGCTTTTCCTTGTCGTCGATCCATTCGGCGAATTCCGGATCCTGGTCGCCGAAGGCCAGCGCCTCGATCGGAAAGATCCAGTCGCGCGCGTCCTCGGCATCGTAGAGCGGCTGCCAGCCGTCGTCGCGCAGCTTCACGCCGGCCATGTAACCCTCGCACCACGCGGTGCCCTCGGGCGGCTGCCGCTCGTCCGACTTCTTCTCCTCGGGCAGGTATAAAAGCGGCTTGAAGCGCGTCGGCGATTCGGCGAGCGTGCGCTGGATGCCGACCATGTGGCGCAGGATCAGCGCCATGACGCGCTGCGCGTCGCCGCTGTTGCCGTACGCCGGCGTGGCGCTGCGCCCGCCGTCGCTCCAGACCTGCGGCAGCCATTCCGACGGCTGGATCGATTCGGGCCCGCTCACGATCGCGGCGAGGAAGCCGTCCAGCATCTCGAGGTCCATGCAGTCCTCGGGGACGGCATCGGACGCGAGGAAGCTCTCGAGCTCGTCGAGCTCGGCGTCGGTGAGGGGTTCGTCAAGTGCGCGGGGTTCGGTCATGACATTCAAGCTGACAGCGTGGAACCGCATATGATCGCATAACTAGCGGAGCGCGTGCGCCACGTTCAACGCCAGCGCGAATACGAGCACCGCGCCGGCCTGGTGCGCCGCGGCGAGCGGCAGCGGCACCACGTGGATGAGCGTCATGATGCCGAGCGCGATTTGCACGGCGAGCATGGCGACCAGCAGATTGACGCCATTGCGCGCCCGCGCCGGCGCTCCATGGTCGCGGCGAATTTTCCACCACAGCAGCGGCACCAGGAACGCGAGCGCCCACGCGAGCAGCCGGTGATCGAACTGCACGGTGGCCATGTTGTAGAAGAAATTCTTCCACCACGGCTCGAGCAGCATGATTTCGGGCGGCACGATCTGGCCGTTCATCGATGGAAAGGTGTTGTACGCGAAGCCCGCGCGGATACCGGCGACGAGCCCGCCGGTAAGCACCATGACGAGCACGAGACCCGCGATCGCGAATGCGAAGCGCCGGATTGAGCGTTCGCGGTCTCGCCGCTGCGCTTCACGCCCGCCGGTGAGCAGCGACAGCGCGGTCCAGAACATCGCACCGAAGATCAGGAACGCGAGTCCCAGATGCGCAGTCAACCTGAACTGCGAAACCCGGGGATCGTCGACCAGCCCGCTTTTCACCATGTACCAGCCGAGCGCGCCCTGCAAACCGCCGAGGACGAAGATGGCGGCGAGCCGCGCGCCATATCCCGGCGGAATCTGCCGGCGAACCAGAAACCAGAGAAATGGCACCAGGAAGATCACGCCGATCACCCGGCCCAGCAGGCGATGCGCGTATTCCCACCAGAAGATGCCCTTGAACTCGTCGAGCGCCATCCCCTTGTTCACCTGGGCATACTCGGGGGTTGCCTGGTACCGCGCGAACGCGGCATCCCAGTCCGCTTGCGAAATCGGCGGCATCGTGCCGACGATCGGCTGCCATTCGGTGATCGACAGGCCCGAATGCGTGAGGCGCGTGACGCCGCCCACCACGACGATCGCGAAGACGAGCGCGCAGCAAACGAGCAGCCAGCCGGCGATTGCGCGCGCGGCGCCGGTCGTGGTCAGCGAACCCGCTTGCGAAGCGGCCGAAAGCATGGTTGCCATGAGGCAATTATCCCATGCAGCGCGCAACGCCTGCGCGGAGCGCCCGCGTAGAATGCTCGTGATCGACGGCTCACGCTGCGCGTCATCGCCACGTGCCTCGTCAATCATCATCGGAACCGCCATGTCATCACGACTTTCGCTCATGGGATTGCTGCTCGCCCTCCTCGCTGCGCCGGCTCTGGCGCAGGTCACCGTCACCGACGCGTGGGTCCGCGGGACGGTCCCCGGACAGAAGGGCACGGGCGCTTACATGCAACTCACGAGCGCTGCCGACATGACACTGATCGGTGTCGCGTCGCCCGCCGCCAAGGTTGCCGAGATCCACGAAATGGCCCAGGACGGGAACATGATGCGAATGCGCGCAGTCGCCCAGCTTGCGTTGCCGGCCGGGAAAGCCGTCGCCCTGAAGCCAGGCGGTTATCACGTGATGTTGATGGACCTCGCGCACCCGTTGAAAGAGGGCGACGTAGTTCCGGTGACGCTGACGTTCGCCGACAAGGCGGGCAAGAAGGTCACGCAGGAAATCAACGCGCCGGTCCTCGGGCTTACCGCGGCAATGCCCGCTCAAAAACGCTGACCACCGAACCCGTGCCACACCTGCACTGACGGCGGCAGCCTACGGATGGTGCACAGCACAACGCGATTCGCGTTGACAGCCGGGCGAACGTAGGTCAACAATTGGTCCGACCACCTGACCAGAGCAGCGCCGCGGCCGCCGAAGCCGCGCAACGACGCCAGCGGTGTGGTTCCCACGACTCGAGGAGGTTTGATATGCGAGATTCCGTTCGCGCGTTGTTGCGTGGCCTGGCCGTGCTCGGGCTTGCGCTGTCCGCCAATGCCCTAGCCCAGGCGCCGATCACGCTGCATGGCGCCGTCCAGTTCAACGACGACCACGCGTTCAACAAGGCGCTGGTGCGGTTTCAGGAGCTGACCGCGAAGTACTATGGCAAGCCGATCAATTTCGTCCTGCACAAGAACAGCGAGCTGGGCCTCGAGAAGGACTACTTCGCATTCATGAACCAGGGCATCTCGGTCGACTACGGGATCGTGTCGCCCGCCCACATGTCGACGTTCTCCAAGGCCGCACCGTTCATCGACGCCCCGTTCCTGTTCCGCGATCTCGATCACTGGAACAAGGTGCTCGACGCCGACACGCTGAAACCGATCGCGGACGAGGTGGCGGCGAAGGGCGACGTCATGCTGATCGGTTTCGCGGGCGGCGGCACGCGCAACATCTTCGCCAACAAGCCGGTGCGCAACATGGCGGAAATGAAGGGCCTCAAGGTCCGCGTGCAGGGCGCGCCGATCTGGAGCAAGACATTCGCCGCCGCCGGGATGTCGCCAACCGTGATCGCTTACGACGAGATCTATAACGCGATCCAGAATGGCGTGATCAACGCCGGCGAGAACGAGGCTGCCGGCGTCGAGACGATGAAGTTCTACGAAGTCGGCCCCAATCTCAACATGACGCAGCACGCGATCACGATCCGGCCGATCTGCTTCTCCGGCAAGACGTTCAAGAAGCTGCCTCCCGACCTGCAAGCTGCGATCCTCAAGGCAGGCAAAGAGGCGGGGATCTACGGGCGCCAGCTCGAGTCGAGCCAGGATTCCGCCAAGCTCGACGCGATGGAAAAGGCCGGCAAGCTGAAGAGAATTCCGTTCGCCGACCGCGCCGCGATGAAGAAGGCCGCCGACCCGGTGATGGCCGACTACGCCAAGGAAATCGGCGCCACCGAGATCTATAACAAGATCAATTCGATGTAGCAACAGTGTGGAGTGTCCGGCGGAAGTGACGCTTCCGCCGGTCTTTTTTTGCGCCGCGCGGCAAGTCCAGGGGAGACGGATGCGCAAGTTCATCGATGGCTACTATCGGCTGCTCAGCTTGCTGCTGGGCGCCAGCGTCGGGATACTGATCGTGCCGGTGACGATCCAGATGATCTCGCGCTTCACCGCCCTGATCCCGGCGTGGATCTGGACGGAGGAGATGGCGCGCTTCCTCTTCATCTGGATGGTCATGCTGGGCGCGATGATCGGGGTGCGCGACGCGTCGCACTTCGAATGCGACGTGTGGCCCGAGCTCAAGCCGCGCGCCAATGCGCTGCTGCGCATCGTCTCCACCGTATTCGTCCTCCTGTTTGCGCTCGTCTTCGTCTGGTATGGCATCCGCTTCGTGCAGTTCGGCTGGGACCAGACGTCCGAGCTCGCGGACATGCCGATGACCTGGATCTTCATCGCGTGGCCGCTGACCGGCTTCACGTGGTTGCTGTTCGGGACGGAGCGGATCCTGGAGGACCTGCGGATCGTGCGCTACGGACCCGCCGCAGGCGAGGAGCCGCCGCATCGCGATCCCACCGCAGGCAGCGTGGTATGAGCGCCGCTGGACACATCGGGGCGAGGGGACTTTATCGCCACAGGAGCGCCGAACTGGGCGAACGCGTTCCCGCACCGCATATCGAACCGCTCCCCCGCCCCTCGCCCCTCGCTCCTCGTCCCTCGCGCGCGGGTGCTCCATGACCGGCGCCGCGCTTACGCCAACGGTGGCGGCCCTGTGGCTGTTCGGCACGTTCTTCTTCTTTCTGATCCTGCGCGTGCCGGTGGCGTTCGCGCTGGGCCTCGCCTGCCTGCCCGTGCTGTTCATCGAGCCGCGGCTTTCGCCGATGGTGATCTTCAACACGACGTTCAAGGCCTACAACTCGTTCATCCTGCTCGCGGTGCCGTTCTTCCTGCTCACCGCGAACCTGATGAATGTCGGCGGCATCACCGACCGCCTGGTCACGCTGTCGCGGACGATGGTCGGCAATTTCCCGGGCTCGCTCGCGCAGATCAACGTTCTGCTATCGGTATTCTTCGCGGGTATCTCGGGCTCGTCGACCGCGGACGCGGCGAGCCAGGGCAAGATCTTCATCGAGGCGCAGGTCAAGGAAGGCTATGACCTCTCGTTCTCGATCGCGATCACCGCGGTGTCGGCGGTGCTGGCCGTGATCATCCCGCCTTCGATCCTGATGATCGTCTGGGGCGGCGTGCTGTCGGTGTCGATCGGCGCGCTCTA